>MDTG01389145.1_pt1 | contig 27438 bp, 25 predicted proteins | sample 811421 | NCBI WGS metagenome assembly MDTG01 (sample SAMN05326645, study PRJNA326480) | marine metagenome | isolation source: seawater | place: Pacific Ocean: South East | collected 2011
AGCTGGACTGAGGAAACAATAGATAATCAAACTTATTTAGTAGTTGAAATCACAGGAGTTAATAAAGTTGCATTTAAAGAAGAAAATGGAGAAATCTTAACTACAGAGATTGGAATTGCAGGTGTAACGGAAGATCAAGGTATTTGGTACTATGGGGAAAATATTAATGTAGGTTATTTCCAAGAATTATTAACAGTTATAGACCCAAATGAAAACAATTTTGAATATCCAGAATATTTAGATGATGCTCCTACAGAGTATTATTTCTCTATTGATAATAACAACAATGAATCAGATGAAACAGTAAATCAAGTCTTATCAAATGATATTACTATTACAAATGTTGAAGATGATGTAAATGTAATTACTAAAGTACAAACATATAGTGCTGAAGGAAGATATGACTTTACAACAGCAACAGGAGATAATACAGAAGTTTTAACAGATCAAGATGATACAATTGTATTAAGTGATTATGCAGATGCAAAATACATAGATGCACTTGATGGTAATGATACACTTGATTTAAGTGAAGAAGATGCTAATTTAGACTTAGGATCGTTACTAGCTAATGTATCTGTTTACAATATTGAAAATATTGATATGTCAAATGATGATAATTCTGCACATATTTTAAGTAACTTTACACTTGATGAATTTATTTCATTAACAGATGAAGATAATACACTTAAAATATTTGGTGATGATGCAGATAAGATTCAGTTAGATGCTGAACAAAACTGGACACAAGCTATGAATGCTGATACTACACCATATCAAGAAGATGGCTTTAATGTTTACTATTCAAATAAAGAAGACCAATCTTTAAAACTTCTTATTGAAGATACAGTAACTGTAGAAAATATTTAAACATTAGGCTTAAAAAGCCTAATGTTTTTAAAAGGAAAATAAATTGTTTTCAAAACTATTTAATAACTTCAAAAAAACCGACCCAAAAGTCCCAGACTTTTACACTACTGATTTACACTCCCACTTAATTCCAGGTATTGATGATGGTTCCAAATCTATGGAGCAAAGTATAGAGATGATAAAATCTTTAAAAAACCTAGGTTTCAAAAAACTTATTACAACTCCACATATTATGTCACATAGATTTCCAAATGATAGAGATATTATTTTAAATGGTTTAGAAGAACTTCAAGTTGAGCTTCAAAAACAAAATATTGATATGCCTATCCAAGCTGCAAGTGAGTACTTTTTTGATGAGCATTTTATTGAGCTTATTAGAAAAAAAGAGCTTCTTACCTTTGGTGACAATCATATACTTTTTGAGCTATCATACACTACACCTGTATATGGAATAGAGCAGACTATATATGAGCTTTTAAAAGCTGGTTATAAGCCAATCCTAGCACATCCAGAACGATATGCATATTTTGCAGCAAGTCCTGAAAAATACCACAAGATAAAAGAAGCAGGGCTATTATTTCAGATAAATGTAAACTCAACAGATGCGTTCTATGGAAAAAAGACAAAAGTAGCAGTGAAGTATTTGATTGATAATGGTTTAGTAGATTTTGTAGGAAGTGATACTCATAGACCTAACTATGTAGAAGCTTTAGAAAAAAGTATTAACTCAAAGATTTTTAAAACAATAGAAGAAAAAAATATTATAAAAAACGCTTATCTTTAGAAGAGGGCAGTTTAAAAATAAGAAGAGTTTAACTCTTCTTATCTATTCTTATAGTATTTGTTATTTCCATAACCATATCCATAACTAGAACCATATCCAAATCCATATTTCTCACCAATTTCAACACCATTTATAATCATTCCAAATGAATGTTGATTGTGCTCTTTTGATAATCTATCAAGGTTTTTAATAAACTCTTTTCTAGTATAAGCAGCTCTTGTTACAAGTAAAACAATATCAGAGTAGTTCATAAGAATCAAGGCATCAGTTACAAGTCCTACAGGAGGTGTATCTAAAATCACATAGTCATAGTTTTCTTTTAATATAGCTATAAAATCTTTCATCTTATCAGTTAATATTAATTCAGAAGGATTAGGAGGTAATGTACCTGTTGTGATAACATCTACGTTTGTATCTGCTATATGATTCGTAACTTCTTCAAGCGTATTTTGATCTGTTAAGTAGTTTGAAGCACCGATATTGTTTGGAATGCCAAATTCATTATGTAAACTTGACTTTCTTAAATCTAAGTCTAAAATTACAACTTTTTTATTAGCTTGTCCTAGTATTTTTCCAAGATTTGCAGATATAGTAGTCTTTCCTTCTCCTGATACAGAAGAAGTGATAGATATAATTTGACTGCTATTGTGATTTGGTAAAAACTGTAGATTTGTTCGTATAGCTCTATATGATTCTTCTGCAATTTTCTCAGTTTTTCTATTTTTATTTTGTGGAATAACTCCATAAATAGGAATAGAACTAAGCTTTTCAATCTCATCAGAGTTTTTAACAGTATTGTTCATAAACTCTCGTAAAAATGCTAAAGCAAGTCCTACAATCAATCCTAAGATAATACCAACTAAAACAATCATACTTCTTTTAGGTTTAATAGGATAGTTAATCTCAATAGCCTCATCCAAAAGTCTAGAACTAGAAATAGTAGATGACTGTAGTATTGCAGTTTCAGCTTTTTTCTCTAAAAGAAAAGAGTAGATCTTCTCATCAATACCAAAGTGTCTTGTAAGCCTTGAAAGCTCTATCTCTTGTTTTGGAAGTGATGCAATAGACTTATGAAACTTTGCAATCACACTTTTAAATGAAGACTTTCTTTGGTTTAGTTGTCTGATATTGTTTGAAAGTGCACCTTTAATAGATCTTTTAAGTCTAGAGATATTTTGATTTGCTTTTTGCACATCAGGATGTAAATCAGTAAAATCAACCAACAAAGTAGATTTATTATTTGCTTCTTCTTGTAGCTTTGTTACCAAAGACCCAAGAGCAGGGTCAGCAAAGTTTACAGAACCAATAGTAATACCTGATAAGTCTTGGTTTGTTCTTATGTATTGATTTAGGTTTGATAAGATATTTAGCTCAGTTTGAATCTCTTCAAGTCTAGCTTCATATTCGCTTAATTGAGTAGTAGTTTGTATAGCTTGTTCACTTAACCCAACTACTTGATTTTTTTCTTTAAAATCTTCTAGTTTTGTTTCAGATTTTTTAAGTCTAGCATTTATAGAGTCAAGCTGTCTATCTATAAAAGATAAAGTAAGATTTGCTTCTTTTGTCTTTTGGTTGACTTCTTGTTCTACATATGCATCATGAAGTGCATTTAAAATCTCTTTTGCTCTTAAAGATGAAGTATCTTGAAATGATAGTTTTAAAATAGAAGCATTTCTAGAAACTTGTGAAACAGAAATATTGTTTTTATAAAAGTTATAAAGGCCCATATCAGTCATAAAAGAAAAACTATACTTAGCATTATTTGTAAAGGTATGTATTTTTTCTATATGTAAAGAAAAATATTCTTCGTTTATAGTCTCACCATATTTATGGTTTTTATCATAAACTATCTTATCCGATGGACTAAGAGGAAGTACACCTGTAGTTTTTAGTAAACCTTTTATACTATATGGAGATATAGGCTCAATAGTTAGATTAAAAGTCTCATTATCAATAGGAGTTAAGATAAACTTTTTACCATAAGCTAAATCATCTATAAAGCTAGAAGTTACTACAAAAGGTGAACCCTTATAAAGCTCAGTAGTTCTGAAGTTTTTAGTAGCAAAATATCTAGTTTTTAAGTTCAGATAAGAAAACGCTTTTTGAGCTAAAAATCTAGACTTTATAACTTCTATTTCATTATTTACATTTGCTCCTCCACCATCAAAAGCTTGAAGCATAAAGTCAGTACTACCTCCTGATTTTTTGTCATTCATTAATTCTATAGTTGAAGAAGCTGAATAGATATTTGGTTTTAGATATGCAAATACTGCACTTCCTATCATAAATAAAAGGGTAATAAATATGATAGAAAACTTATATCTAAAGACAGTTTTTAAAACATCTTTTAAATCTATCTCATCATTGCTTATTTGGTTTATTGTTTGGTTATTAGTCATATTTTTCCTATTAATCTATAAGAGTTTTTCTTTGTACAAATGGATTTAATATACTAGATAGCATACCCCAAAATGGTACTATATCGTTGAATAGTCTATTATAACCTTTGATTTCTCCAGGCTGTACATATAATATATCATTTGGTTTTAGATATAGACTTGCCATAGATATCGCATCCATTTTTGTTAGATCTACATTTCTAATCTCCGGGTCTCTTAAATCCCCTCGGATTACTTTGATATCTGTTCTAGATGCATAATCTGTAAGATCTCCTGATCTTGCTATTGCTTCGATTATATTCATAGTTCCATTTGTTACAGATACGATTCCTGGGCTTTTAACTTCACCTATTACAACAACTCTTTGATTTTTAATTTCAACTAAAACATAAGGGTTTCTGATATACTTTTTATACTCTTGGATTAACTTATTTGAAGCTTCATCTTGTGTTAATCCTTCGATTTTAAAACTACCAATTAAAGGAAGTCTTACTGTTCCTTTTTGAGTTACTAGTAATCCTATATTTTCTTGGATATCATTACTTACATTAGTTTCTCTACTTGTAAGCATAGATGTCATTTGCTGTGAACCTTGACCGGCTTGAATATATACTGTGATATCAACTCTATCATTAGGAGCGATGATATTTTCAAATACAACTTCTTCTTTATATGTATCTTTATCTATAATAGTAGTGCTTTTTTGCTCTTTCTTATCTGATTGAAAAAGCTTATACTCTTTCATACTACATCCACTAAATATAAGTGCAAACAATACACTTAAAAATATAATTCTTTTCATAATTCTTTCCTCTTTTCTATCTCTTGATTATAACATAGTTTATTATAAACTTTTATTTATACTTCTTAAATCCATTTATTGCATAGTGTACAAAATAGTATATTGAAGAAAAGATATTTAGCTTTTCCACTTCTCTATATATCTTCCACTGAAAATGAGCTGCTTTCTTTTTATTACTAGAGATAGAATTTTGTCTTTTTCTATAAATAGCTAAAGATTCTTCAAGACAATATGCTTTTGGAACAATTTTTAAGATTCTAAGCCATAAACCATAATCTTGTCTTCTTCTTATTAAAGGCATATATATTTTACCTATATCTTTTGTATCATAAATAGCTGTTAAACATCCTATTGTACATGTTTTTAAAAGACCTGAATAAGTAGCTTCTTTTTGAGCTTCAAATGTTTTCCCATATCTGATATTATCTTCACCTATTAAGTCATAGTTTGTGTAAGTAAAATCATAATCGTTTTTAATCATAAAATCAATCTGCTTCTTAAGCTTATCACTAGTCCAAAGATCATCACTATCCAAAAAAGCTATAAACCTTCCGTTTGCTTCTTCTATAGCTGTATTTCTAGCTACTGCGGCACCTGAGTTTTCTTTTAGTTGGATTAGTTTTATTCGATTGTCTTCTCGTACATATTTTTCTATAATCTCAATACTTCTATCAGAAGAAACATCATCTACTATAATCATCTCCCAGTTTTGGTAAGTCTGATTTAAAACAGAATTTACTGTATCCTCTATAAATTTTTCACAGTTATAGTTTGCTGTTATTATACTTACGAGTTCATTTTTCAAGATTTAATCCTTTAATTCTGAATAAAAATGTTTTAGTTTACCTGTTTTAGGCTTTTCTATTTTACCTGTATATTTTATAAATATTTTATTATCTTGATTTAAATATTCATTAGCTGTTTTTAAAAGTTTATCTTCTGTTTTTTTTGAAAATTCTTTTATAGAAACTATTTCAAATTCAAACTTATCTAAATCAACTTGTTTAATAAAAAATTCTTTTAATAAGTTTGTTTCTTCAAGAATAGGTCGAACTATTTGGTAAAAACTATATCCTAATACTTCTTCACCATTTTTTAATTTTACAATATCATTACTTCTACCCATAAAATCATAAATATATCTATTTCTATTTCCACATGAACATTTCTCTGATGAGATTTTTGCCATATCACCAAGTTTATATTTAACAAAAGGAAAAGACTTATTGTATAAATCAGTAATTATCATTTCATTATTATCATTTGTTTCGACATATAAGTTTTCTTCAACTAAATGAAAATGACCATAAGAACATTCAAAAGCTATCATTCCTAAATCAGCACTTCCATATTCATTTTTAACTTTTACACCGGTAGCTTTTTCTATAACTTCTTTATCTTCTTTTGTACAAGTTTCTGCTGTAACTACAACTAGTTTTATGGTTGGACAAATATTTTTTAATAAAATATTTTTCTCTATCAAATATCTACAAAATAAAACTATTGCACTTGTATATCCATAGAGATAGTCAAATTTAATATTTTTAAATTTATTTATAGAGTTCTCATAGTGTTCTACTGATGAAGTTGTAGAATCAAATCTAACTCTATTTAAAATAGTATCTTTTATTTTTTCAGTTAAACTAGCTTTAAAGCTTTTTGCACTTCTATAAAAAATAGCTTGTTTAGAAGAAAGATCTAAACCATTTCCTAGCAAGAAGTGTTTTCTAGCTGCCCAAACTCTAGATTGTGTATAATAATCTTTTGTAAAAATAAATGGTTTTCCGGATGAACCAGAGGTTTTATTTTTATATAATTCTTCTAGTTTATATGGTTTTGAAATCAAATTATTAATATCATCTTGAAGTAAAGCTTTTTCAACAACTTTTATAGAATTCCAAGTACTATTTAAATTACTAATATATTTTTTGTATAAATTATTATTTTCAAAATGATATTCTAAAATTTCTTTCTTTTTTCCATTTTGCCAGTTTTCAAATTCTTCGTCTGATAAATTTTTTATTTTTTTTATATCTTTTAAACTATTATCAATATTATAATGTTTAAAGTTGTAAATGATTTCAAATAGTGATTTATTAAATAGTTTCATTTATCACCTTCACCCATTTTTCTTTTATATTTTCCCAGCCAAATTCTTCTGACCTTTTTCTAGCATTTATAGATAATTTTTTTTCCAAATCTTGATTTTCAAATATTTCTGAAACTTTTTCAGCAAATTCATTTTCATTAGAATTACACAGTAATATCTCTTCCCCATCTTCCCAAATATATGGTAATTCACCTACATTTGTAGAGACAATTGGAATACCACAAGAAGCTGCTTCAAGTACTGCTAATCCAAAGCTTTCATAGAGAGTAGTATTTAAATATACTTGATGGGTATGAAAATACTTATATAACTCTTCATTTGGTATTTTCCCCAATATTGATATATTATTTTGAAGTTTTAGTTTTGATATAAGTTCTTCTGAACTTTTCTGAAAACCTTTATCCGGACCTATCATAGTAAGATGAATTTCAGGATATTTTTTTTTAAGTATGCTTACTGTCTTTATTGCTAGTTCCGGCTGATAAATATCGTTAAATGCTCTAACCCAAAGTAATGAATACTTTTTAATGTTTTCCCTTTTGTATGGAAAAAATTTATTATCAATATAATTTGGTAATGTTTCAACTTTAAAACCTCTTGAATTAAAGAATTGTGTTAAAAACTTTGATGGTGATATTATTTTATAAGCATTATTTAACAAGTCTAACTTATTGGGGCTACTAATATATAATTCACTTAATCTACCACCATGCAAATTCATAATAATCTTTTTTTTTCTAAGATTAGCAATTTTAAAAGCTATATTTGCATAAATTAAAGCTTTTCCACTGTAAATATCAATATGCATTATATTATACTTACTAAATAGTGAAGTGACCAAAATATCTACCATTCTTGAAAATTGATTTGTTTTTTCTGAACACAGTTCAATTTCATAATTATTCTTTAAAAGTTCAGCAACATTTTCTGAAGCACTTTTTGTGCCTTTTTCTTTTGATAAATGACTTCCAATAAATAGAACTTTATTCATTTATATCTCTTTTACAATTTTTGCTGGTACGCCAGCAATCATTAGATTATCAGCAAAAGATTTTATAACAGAGCTATTTGCTGCAATTAAACATCCTTTTCCAATAGTTATTCCAGCAGTAATTGTACAGTTTGCACCAATCCATGTACCCTTCATAATTTTAATCGGCTTATTTTTAGCTTTACCAAATCTAAAAGAATTATTTATTTTTGTATGGTTAGAAGAAGCAAAAACATTATAGGGACCAATTATTGTTTCATCTTCTAAAGCAATATTTTCACCTGCTGAAAACCAATTACCATAAGCGATATATACATTTTTACCTATAAATATATTTTTAGGATTGTAAAATGTGACATTTCTTCCAAGTCTAAAGTTTTTATCACAAGAACCTATGAAAAAACTAGCTAAAAATCCTCTTAATCTTATAAATATAATTAAATCAGGTAACCAGTTTGTTAATAAAAGTATAAAGTGTAAAGGCAAGTCATATCTTAAAATTCTTTTTAAACCATTCATTTTAAGTATTCCTTCATTTTATTTATCATATTTAATGATTGTTTTTCTATTGTGTTTGTTTGAGCCAACTTAAAAGATGCTTCTTTTAAATTTTTTACTAGTTCCTTTTCTTCTATTAATCTTAATATATTTTCTTTTATCTCTATTGGAGAGTTTTTATTTACTAGTAAACAGTTCTTTTCATTTTCTATAATTACAGGAATTGCGCCTGCTCTTGAAGCTATAACTAAACAAGAATTTGCCATGGCTTCCCAAATAGTTCTTGGAAAACCTTCATCTCCTCTTGTAGCAATGACATAAATATCACTTTGTCTATACATAGAAAAAAGTTCTTCTCCTACTCTTTTTTTACCATGAAATATAAAATTATCTTTAATCCCTAATTCTAGAACTCTATTTTTTAAATGATTCAAATGAGATTCACCTCTACTATCATCCCAACCTACAAGATTGAAAATAACATCTATATTCTCCTCTTTAAGCATTTTTGTGGCTATTAAAATATCTTCTATACCTTTAGAAGGTTCAATTCTTCCCGTATAAAGAAGATTGAGTTTATTATCTTTATAAAAATTATCCTTTTTATAAAAGTTATTTTCACTTAATGTCGTAGTTCTTATTTCATGAGTATTTAGTTTTTTATATTCATCAAAGATAATAGGGTTATTAGTAAATATTAGTGCATTTTTTGCATTTTTATCTTGATAGTATTTATTATATTTATAAAAAAGATTTAGGACAAATCTCTTATGAGGTTTTATTCCTTTTGTTTCTTTCAAGTTTTTTACATAATCACCTACTATCAAATATGAATATTTTATATTATTTTTTATACATACATTTGTAATATAAGGTAATAAAGGAGATGGTGTACGCATTAAAAATATATCTATATCTCTTTTCTTTATATCATTTTCAATAACATTTATAAAATCTTTATTTTTAAGAACTCTTTTAAACATACTAATATGAGGTCCAATATTTACTAGTTCTATATTTAAAGAATTTAATTTATAATCCATCTTTTCAACTTCATTTTTAAGTGGATTATGCATATAACAAATAAGTTTTGTACAATTTTGTGCTAAACCATCCAAAAAAGTTCCTAAATATCCGGGTAAATATATTCCATCATTTTTTTGTAAAGTAGGAATATGGTAGTGAAATGCTAAAGTCATGTGATTTCCTTTTTATTGTCAATTATTGCCATAGTTAGACCTAATAAAATCCAAAACTTAGCTCCTTGTATTGTTACTAGAATAAATCCATAAATAATTAAGGATAAAAATGAAACAAAAATAAATAGTTTAACTTGATCTTTTATTACTATCAAGTATTTAAGTCCATATATAATAAGTATTATAAAAATTAATAATAAGAAGAAACTTGTAATAATTCCAGTTTCTGTAATAATTTTTAGGTATGTGTTTTGAGATGAAACTTTATTGTATCTTTCTTCACCTCTTTTTAGCCAATGACTAGCTTGTGTCATATCTAAATCAACAGAATAGTAAGTAAAATTACCAATACCAATTCCTAAGAAAGGATGCTCTTCAAAAATTTGTTCACCTTTTTGTATCATTAGCTTTCTTATTAAAAAAGACTTGTCTCTTTCTAATACATTTTGTTCAAGTCTTAGAGTATATGCAAACTTTGGACTTATGTCTTCAACTATGTCTGCTATTTCATATTTGATATTTTTAATATCCTCTTTTTGTAAATCAACAATAGAATAAGTTAAATATACTAAAGGTACAACAAGTAATATAAAGAAAACTGATACTATTCGAACTTTACTATTATTAATATAGATTAATAAAACTAGTTCAAATAAAACTAAAGCTAAACCCGTTCTAGATTCAGACCAAAAAATACCTAGTAAAATAAATGAAATAACTAATACTAGTTGAGTATTTGAAAACTTTTTTATCATATAATAAAAGGCTAAAGGTAAAGCTAATACTATAGTAAATGCAAATTCATTAGGATAAAAAACTACATAAAATCTGTTTATCGTTATATAGTAAAGTGTAGATACTACAACTGCATAAAATACAAATTTTGATATCTCTAGATAATCATATTTTTCTATCCATGTTTTTATATGTAAAGCAACTATAACCCAATATATATACTGTATAGTTAGCTTAAATAATGAAAAATAACTTCTATCTCTTGCAGTTTCTTCTGCAAATAGAGATGATAAAATTAAGAAAAATAAAAAAGTTAATAATATTATATCAGTTTTAGTTTCTATTTTAAATATCTTAATCTTATTTTTTATTAAAATATAACAATAAGCAATAAAAATAAAAAATGTTATTGAAATTCCAGCAATTTTTATTAAAGGAAATAAACTAAAAAATACAAACCAATTAAGATATTTTTGATTTGATTTTAAAAGTTCCTCCGTTTTATTTATTTGCATAGTTTTTTTCATCTCTTTTCATCTCTTTTTTCCAATATTTACTTTTATCTATATTTGCTAATTCAAATACATCTTCAGTAGCTTTATACCAACCCCATAAAAAACCTTTTAACATATCCCATTTACTTTTTCTTTTTTTAGAAATAATCATATTTATAAAAAGATTTAATACTCTCCAAAACATATACCAATAAAAATGTAAAAAAGCTAAAAGTTTTGAATTGTCTTTTAACCTTACATATTCAAATGATAAAAATAGTCTAGAGTAAGATGTTCTTTTAGCATAAGAATAAATATCTAAACTATAAGTACTATCTTTTTGATCATCATGTAAAAACATAGAGTTATCTAAATATATTATATTTCCAAATCTAGAAGCTTCAAATCCAAGTATTGTATCTTCTCCCATACCTATTCTTTTTTCAAATAAAGAAAAAAGTAAAGGGTTGAAAATATTTGTAAATATAGCATTTCTTTTTACAGAGAAAACTCCTCCATTAAAATACTCAACTGTTCCTTTATCTTTTGGCTTATTTCCTCTTATACCACAATAACTTAATTCACCATCATCAGGGATATAATATCCCGTAAATATTCTTTTTAATTTATCCAATTTTTGATTTTTTAATTTTGTTTTTGATTTTGGTAATTTTTCTTGTAAAAATTCATTTGCATTTGTAAAATTTGGTTGTACACCAATTATATTCTTATCCTCATACTTATTTATAATTTTTTCAAAGGCACTATTTTCTAGTATCCTCATATCATCATCCATAAATATTAATATTTCATTTTTACTAACTTTCTTACCTAAATATCTTTGATATGGCTGATTACCATGAGAAGATTTTATATATAAAATTTTTTGTATTTTTTGTATTTCTTCATTTTCTTTAGAAGATGAATCAACCACAATAATATTTTCAGGTAATAGTGTTTGTTCTAAAATATTTTCAACCAATATTTTAAGACTTTCTTCTCTATTATAAGTAGTGATTATTACATCAAATTTATTTTGCATTAGTAACTTCTTTATAAAATCTAATATTTTCATTTATCCATCTATCATAAGAGAACATTTCATCTACTCTTATTTTACCATTATAAGCTATATTTTTAGATAATTCTTCATCTTCAAGAAGTTCTATAATTTTATTCGCAATATCATCAGGATTTTTAGTATCTGCTAATAATCCTGATACACCATCTTCTATAAGTTCTGGTCCCGATACATATTTAGTAAAAACAACTGCTTTCCCTAAAGCCATAGCTTCAATTGGAGCTAGTGAAAATGCTTCAACATGAGAAGGAAATACACAAAAATTAGCTTTTTGAATTAAAGGCATTAATTCGATTTCTCTATTCAATGGTCCTAAAAATTCTATATTATTTTGAAATTGACTAGGAACAAAATTTCTTAAATATTCTTCATAATTTTTCCCATCAATTTGGTATAAATTTTTACCAGCTAATTTTAGTGTAATCTTTGGAAATCTTTCAAGCACTATAGGCATAGCTTTTATAAGTTCTGTTACGCCTTTTCTTGGAACAACTGAACCTGTAAATAGTATAAGATTTCTATCAATATTTTCTTTTTTTATTTCTTTTGGTATTTTTATTGAATTATATATAACTTTATACTCTTTTTTTAGATTAAAAATATTTAAAGTTTCTACAGCCGTAAACTTTGATACTGAAACTATATAATCACTTTTTTTTAATTGCCATTTTTCAAAAATAGATGTAAGTTTTGAATAACCTTTATTTAGTAATTTTCCATGTAAAGTTACACTTGAATGTAATCTTGTAATCATAGGAATATTTTTTATACTTCCAAAAGGCATCCATCCATCATGTTCTGCAATTTCAATAACATCAATAGAATGTTTCTTATTTAGTTTTTTTATTTTTTTCTTTAAGAAATATCTATTATAAAAGTAATTAAGTCTTTTATCTTTAAACTTATTTATAAATGGATACCTTTCTATATGTACTCCATTGATAGTCTCAATTATAGGTTCATCTAAATCTAAAACATACTTTGAGTATACACCAATAATTGAAATATCAAAGCCATTACTTGTTAAACCTTCTGCTAAGTCTTTTGCAAAAGAACCAATACCTCCATGATTTGAATCTGGATATTCATTACAAACTATACAAATATGCATTATTATTTTTTCTCCATAATATTTATTACTTTATCTAATGATTTTCCCTCAAAAATACCAAGTATACTTGGAACAATAAATTCAAGTATTTTCTTATTAGTACTAATCTTTTCCAATAATTGTCTTGTATTACTAGATACATGAATATCTTCTCTTTTTAATAATTCTTTATAAAAGTCAACTTCACAAAGAGTTTTTAAAAATCTATCTTCATTACCATTTTTATCAAAGCAAATAGTTAAAACTGGTTTTTTCATCATTATTGCTTCTAATGCAACAGTTGAAGCAGCTCCTAATATATAATTACTATATGCTAATAAATCAATCCATTCTTTTTCACCATTAATTGATTGTATGAAAAAATCATTTTTTTTATCTCTTTGAGAATAGTGTTCTAAAACAGATATATCTTCATTGTTTTTAAAAAAATGATTAACTTTTAAACTACTATCAAAAGGATTTTTCTTTACTAATATTTTAAAATCAAATTGTGTTTCTTTTAACTTTTTTGAAATTAGCAATATAATTTTTTCTTCATCTTGATATCTATCAGGATCTAACATACAATATAAGAATAATTTATCTGTATTTTTAAAGTTGTATTTATTTTGATAATATTCTCTTTTAAAAGAAATAATAGGATTATAAAATCTATCAAAAACAATATTTCCTGTTGGATAAATAATATTTTTATTTATATGTGTATTCGTACTTAAAAAATCATGTTTCATTGACTCGCTCCATACAAAAAAGCCATTTGCTTTAAATGGTAAAAAATCATTGATATAATAATCTTTCCAGCTATTTATAAATGTCCATACTTTAATATTCGAAGCTAATGAATTTATAGCAAAATTTATATTACAAGTTGAAGAATATCCTGATATAACAATATCTGTAATACCACCTTTTTTAAGAATATTTTTTAGCTCATCATCAGAGTAATTTTTTGAAATACTTTTTAATGTAAATAGTCTAGCTATATTGAAGGTTAAAAAATTACCTTTTATAATATCTTTAAATAACAATTTGTTTTTTTTAATATTATAGTTTTTAAAGGGTGTTTTACCTAATAGTTTTATTCTCGATTGTCTAATACTTTGAAATATATTTTCTAATTTAGTTCTTTTTGGATTCATTAATCTATTATCTAAAGTAATAGTCTCAAAGTCAAAAATAGATTTATACTCATCAAAATATTTATTTTCAATATCTCTTCTAATTACAACTACTTGATTACTCTTTGATAATTCTTCTAATAAACCACTTATCAAATACATACGATATTCAATACCGTAATTTATAATAAAAGCAAACTTTCTATTTTTAGCCATTATTTTCTCTTTATCAAATATTTGATTAATTCTTTCAAATATTTCTTATAGCTTAAGGATTTATGCTTTCTTTCAAATATAGAGATAGATTTAATGATGTTTTTTATTGAAAATATAATTTGTTCATTTCTTATATAATTTATTGATTGTCGATAATAAGAAAAGTTAATTTTAATAGTTATCACTTTTCTTAAGTTATTATTCTTAAAATAAATATATAATAAATTATAAAACTTTATAGCCTCTAACTCATGAAATTCCTGTTTTTTAAGACTCCATATTCCACCCTCATGTATTCTATATATAGACATAGCTCTAGGGATATATTTTAATTTACCAAATTCAGATACTCTAACAGCTACTGCATAATCACCTTTTTTAGTCTCTTGATAGTATTTTGGTAATTCACCTAAATTATTTCTGAATATCAAAGAAGCTGTTGCTATATTATTTTCATAAATTAAAGATGCAGTATCAACATCTTCATCAATGTCTCGATTTCCAATACGCAAGTCATTTTTTGATTCATCATCATACATATTTAAACTATCATGGAAAGATCCATTATATTCTTTATTATTATCTAAAAAATTAACTTGTATTTGAAGTTTGTCTTTATCCGTCCAATAGTCATCACCTTCACAAAGAGCTATATATTCACCAATTGCTTTTTTAAAAACAGCTGGTGTAGCTCTTATTCCTTTAGAATATGTATTTTCTGGCTCTAATATAGGTTTTATTATCTTTGAATATTTTTTTTGATATTGTCTTATTATTTCAGCTGTTTTATCACTCGAACCATCATCACGAACTATTATCTCAAAAGGAAAACTTGTCTCTTGCATAAGAAAACTATCAAGTGCTTGTGATATATAATTTTCATGCATAAAAGTGATACAACAAATACTAACCTTTGGATTAGAAAGATTGCCTTTCCAATTCTTTATAATTTCTTGCTCTGTTTTATCAGGCATTTATTTCTTTCCTCTTTTTAATTTTTTTAATACCATTGGAAATATTTCAATCTTAAGATTTTCAAATGATTTAGTTTTGAATAAAATATTAATTAGAAAATACATTACTACAAAAATAGATAACTTTATAATTAGTGAAACAATCAAATATAAATCAAACTCTAAAAAGTTAAATATACCTTTGACAGTTATTACTGAAATTATAACTATAAAGATTTGTATTAATATTGGTTTAGCAAAATCAAAAAAACTCAAACTAATCTCTTTTGAAGCAAAAAGTATATTTAAGCTAACACCTAAAAAAGAACAAACTATTAAACCATATAAAAATACTGTAACACCATAATAATATAAAACCAAAAAATTAACTGATAAAATCAGTTTCTTTAGTATTTCTAATCTTAAAAATGCTTTTGAATTTCCTCTACTACTTAAGATATTTACTAATAATGCACTTAAAGGCAAAGAAAAACCACTTAAAGCAAGTATTTGAAATATATCAACAGAGGGCTCCCATTTGCTACCAAAAAGTATCAATATCAATTCATAAGAAACCAAATATAAACTTCCTAAAAGTAAAAAGACTACAAAACTAAGTATAGACAAGCCTTTTAAAACAACATTTTGAAACCTTGGCAAATCATTTTGTATAGAACTTAAAACAGGAAAAAGAACACTCATCAAACTTTGAGAAGAATATTTTGTAACCAAAAGATTTAAAGACTTTGCTCTTTGGAAAAAACCTAATGCTGTAGCATCAAAAAGTTTACCAATAATTAAATAATCAAGTCTAGTAAATATGGCATCTATAAGACTAGATAGAAACATTCTAAATCCATAAGCCCATAATTGCATAAGTGCTTTAATTGAAAAACTAAAATTTGGCTTCCATGAACTTTTATACCAAATAATAGTACTGAAAAATAGCGCTTTTGATAAAGTAAGAATTGCTAAACTCCAAACTCCTAATCCATAAAAAGCAGAAGAAACTGCTAAAATAGCACTTAACACTGATGATTGTAGTTCAGTTTGTGTTAAGAGTTTATAGTTTAATACTTTTCTTAATCTAACTCTTTGAATACTTGATATAGCATTTAATAAAAAAGACAAAGACAAAACTTGTACCAATGGTACTAAATCATTATTATTATAAAAATTTGCTATATGAGGTGCTGATAAATATATTATTAAAGTTAAAAATAATGCTATAAAAATATTAAAATAAAAAACAGAACTATAATGAATATCTAAAGTTCTTCTTCTTTGTATCAAAGCTCCACCTAAACCCATCTCTGTAAATATTCCAGCCATTCCTACAACAACCATAACCATAGCAACCATACCAAAATCAGAAGGTTCAAGTAATCTAGCTAAAAAGATCATAACAATAATATTAAGACCATTTTTGGCTAATTTGCCTAAAAAATCCCAAGCAAAGGCTCTAGTTCCTTTTGATTTTAGTTCACTCATTTAAATATCTTTCTAAAATTCATTAAAATCTGTATCATATTTTTTACAAAACTCATCAATATTTTCTAGTCTTAAATCTTCAATTCTTTTTTCAAGTTGTTCTCTAGACCAATTCCACCAAGAGATTTTTAATAAAGACTTTATTATATTCTCCCTAAAACGCTTCTTTACAACTCTGCCAGGATTACCAACAATAATTGAGTAATCTTCTACATCTTTTGTTACAATAGTACCACCACCAATTACAACACCATTTCCAATTTTACAACCAGGCATTATTAATACATTTTGTCCGATCCAAACATCATTTCCAATTGTAACTTTCTGTTCTTTTCTATAATCAAAAAAGTTTTGATCATTATTTCCTAATCCATAGTCCATAGATCTATATGTAAAGTTTGCCATTGCAGGTCTCCAATAAGGATGATTACCAGGATTAATTCTTACAAAGGGAGCAATAGCACAAAATTTTCCAACAGTTGTATAAATCATTTCAGAATCATGCAAAATATAAGAGTAATCTCCTAGATAAGAATCAGTTACCCTTCCCCTTTCATCAACATATGTATATACACCAAAATCACTATTTCTTACTTTTGCTGTGTCATGTATTATTACACCATTAGGATCATATTTCATTTACAACTCCTCAAAATAGACATTATTTCACTATAAGTATTATCATTAGTACCTAACTTTATTACTAAGTCTAATATTTTTGTTTGTTTATCTTTAGATAATATATTCTTACTTAAATCAATAAACTTTAACGATAAGTTTTCTAAGTCCATTGGTCGTTTTGCATGTCCTTTTGGATATACACATTCTCCTTGATAAACACTCTTATCCTTTAGAATAATTTTAACAATATCTGGTCTCCAATCATTTTCACCATCTATCCAGTCTTCATGTTCATCAAAATCTATTAAACTTATTAATGACAATAATTCTTTATCAACAACTAAATTATCAGTAAACATAGAAGGAGTAACCTTTTTAAACTTTAAAGCACATGACAAGACAAAAGGCATACAGAATTTACCTTCTAAGCCTTTATTTGGATATTTATAAAACAAAACTTTTGTAGCCCGAGGTGGAACTCTACAAATAACTTTTTCAATCAATGAAGTATCAATATTATTTAAAGATAATAGTTCTAACATAATATCGAGCGATCTATGTGTCAAAGCACAACATGGATATCTCTTAAAATTTAACCCAAATTTATTAATTGCCAAAGGATGTTTCCACGGTTTTATTAATTCAGTATAGTTTACTTCATCTTTTCCAAAGATACTTGTTAAAAAACTTTTATTTTTATCATCTAAAATATTTATAGAAGAAGTAAAATTATTTTGAGCTAATTTAACTGCTTGAACAGCATTAGAAGAGGCTTTCCCTATATGAAAAGGTTTTGTCATTGAACCAAAGTTACATACCAACCCAGAAGACATTGATGTTGCTAAACCGATTGCATAAGCCATTTTATCCTTATTCAGTTTTAATAAATATGAAACTGAAACAGTCGCAGCTACAATTCCTATTACAGAAGAAGGATGCCATCCTTTAAGATGTAATTTTGGTAAAGCTCTTGAAAGTTTAGACATAACTTCTACTCCTATTACATATGAACTAATAATATCTTTATCATTAGTTTTTTCATCCATAAAAGCCCAAATAGTTGACCAAATAATAGCACTTGGATGCCCTTGTGTTGAAGCACCAGTATCATCTAAGTCTAACGCATGAGATGATGTTCCATTTAATAATGCTGCTATTTCTGGAGTAGAGCTAAAAGGAGTACCTAAAATAGGTATTCCTTCTGTCTCTTTAAACTTTAAGTATGTTTTTTGTAATATTTTAGAACATTCTTCATCAGCCCCTGCAAGTGTTACTGCAAGAGTATCGATAAAAGACATTTGTACTACGTTTATAATATCTTTACCTAAATTTTCAAACTTAAACTCTGTTACAAATTCTAATAAATTCGATAAAATATTAATTTCTTTATTCATTTATTTTTAATTCTTTATTTTCTTTAAGTTTATTAACATTTTCTAGTGAGATTACATTACTAGATAAACTTTTACCAATCACAAATTCACTACTATTTAAGCCATCTTTATGAATTGGAAACTCTTTATCTTTAAATAAATTATTAATCATCAAACCTAAATCATCTTGTCCCATTAAAAACCTAGGATATGTGTTACCATTAGTTCTCATATTCATTTCTTGTGCTTTATAAAATCCATTTACATCTTTTCTTAATTGAACAGTAATTGGTCCATATCCACCTTCTTTAAATACTGCTTCGGCATATCTCTTAGTAATTGATTCTAATTCTTCATCATATACTCTTTTAAATCCAACTGTCACTCCATTTTCATGCTCATTTCTTGAAATAAAAACTTCGTCAATTGAACCATCAGGAGAAATTATTGTATGACAAGAGTGATGAAAAATATTTGGAGCACTTGTAAATAATGGTACATTCTCTGAATATTGCTCAAAATACTTTTTTAACTTCTCCCCATCACCTAAATACTCCTGAACCATATAGTTTTCATACTCAACTACTCTCATTGCTTCCTCTTCATTTCTTGCAAAAACTACACCTTTAGAAGCAAACCCTTCAATTGGTTTAGCAATTAAAGGAAATGAGTGTTTATCAATAAAATCTTTAAAATCTTTAATATCACCAGTTTTACCTAAAACAAATGTATCTGCGAATGGTAAACTATTTCTTTGGCAAAACTCCCAAGTCTTTAATTTATTTAATGCTGCTTGTATAGTTTTTATATTACCATAAGGTAATCTTCCTGGTAATTCAGGATTGTCTAACATTAGTTTTGCCAATGCTTCAGTATCTTCATCTCTTCCACTTAATATTAAATCTGGTTTTTCTACTTTAATGATTTCTATCATTTTATCAACAAATTCACTTTCTGCAGTATTAGGAAGTAAATAACATTTATCACATCTAAAATTCATAGGATTTAATGCAATACTATTTGTACCTATAATCGTCACTAAGTCTCGCCGATAACATTTCTCACTTTCTAAAACATCAAGAATGTTTTGCCCAACAAGACTACCTATACTACTAACTAAAATTTTCATAATTTTCTCCTTATAATTTGGTTAATTTTTTTTTGTTTATCTTCTACTAAATTAGGATAGCAAGGTAAACAAAGTATTTTTCTACTTATATCTCTTGATACTTTGCATTCTTGTTTTGGCTCAATATAATCCAAAGTATCAAGTGATGGATAAAAGTATCTTCTTGGAAATATATTTTCATCATTTAAAGCTTTTTGTACTTTTAAAAGTTCTTCTTCACTCTTTAAAACTATTGGAAAATAGCTATTATTTAACTCTACATTTTCATCAATATCTTGAAACTTTACATATCCCTCAAGCTCAGATGTATAAGTGTCTACTACTTTTTTTCTACCTTGCTTTATATTTTCTATTTCATCTAGTACGCATAGTCCCATAGCTGCTTCAAACTCATTCATTTTTGCATTTGTTCCAAGTTCTGGAATTGACTCTGCATTTTGAATACCAAAATTTATAAGATATCTAGCTTTTTGAACTAGTTCATCATCATTTATGATTAAAGCTCCACCTTCAATAGTATGAAAAAGTTTAGTAGCGTGAAAACTCAAAGTTGATATATCACCATAGTTTAATACACTTTCACCTTTGTACTTTACATCAAAAGCATGAGCTGCATCATAAACAACTTTTAGGTCATGTTTTTCTGCTATCTCATTTATTTTTTCTACATCACAAGGATTACCAAATACATGTACAGGAACAATTGCTGAAGTATTTTTAGTGATACTATCTTCTATTTTTTCAGCATCTATATTATATGTATCTTTATTTATATCTACAAAAATAGGTTTAATACCATTTGTTACAAGTGAACTTGTAGTCGCTACAAATGAAAATGGTGTAGTTATAGCAAAATCTTTTATTCCTAGTGTTCTATATGCTATTTCAAGAGCAACTGTACCATTTGATACTAATATAACATTTTTAACACCTAGATAATTAGCAAGTCTTTTTTCTAGTTCTTGGAGCTTTGGACCATTGTTTGTTATCCAAGAACTTTCAAATATCTCATTAACATATTTTTGATACTTCTCTTTACTTGGCATATATGTTTTTGTCACGTGAGTAGGTCCATTATTTTGCATCATACTTCCCTAAATACCAATCCACAGTCAATACAATTCCTGTATCAAAGTTCTCATCCGCTTTCCAACCAAGTTCATCTTCAAGCTTTGTTGCATCAATTGCATATCTTCTATCATGTCCTGCTCTATCTTCTACAAAGGTAATTAATTCTTTATATGATTTTAGAGTTTTTGATGGAACTTTTTCATCTAAGATTGTACAGATTGCATCTACTATTTGTAAATTTGTTCTTTCATTTCTTCCACCAATATTATATGTATTTGCTGTCTTTCCTGTATGATAAACAATATCTATACCTTTACAGTGATCAAGTACATATAACCAATCTCTAATATTTTTCCCATCACCATAGATTGGAATTGGATTTCCTTTTAGAGCATTTCTTATAATTGTAGGAATTAGTTTTTCATCATGTTGTTTTGGTCCATAGTTATTTGAACAGTTTGTAATAACACAGTTCATACCAAATGTTTCCACATAAGATCTGATGATCATATCACTTGATGCTTTCGAAGCTGAATATGGAGAGTTAGGAGCATAAGGAGTTGATTCTGTAAATAAATCTTTTGGATTATCACTTAGTGTTCCATATACTTCATCTGTACTTATATGATGAAATCTACAATTATTATAATCATCTTTATATTCAAATGGTTTATTCATCCAATATTTTTTAGCAACATCTACTAAAGTATATGTGCCATTTACATTTGTTTGTACAAATACTCCTGGGTTTTTAATAGAGTTATCTACATGTGATTCTGCTGCAAAGTGAATTACACCTTTTATATCATATTCAGTAAATATAAACTCTATTAGTTCTCTATTACAGATGTCACCTTTTATGAATTTATATCTTGGATTATCTTCACACTCTTTTAGGTTTTCTAGGTTCCCTGCATATGTTAATAAATCTATATTTACTATAGTTATATCTTTATGAGTATCTAGAAAGTATGGTACAAAGTTTGCACCTATGAATCCTGCACATCCTGTTACTAGTATTGTTTTACGACTCAGCATTTAGTGCCTCGCTTGTACTGAATTTTAATTCTTGTATTTTCATTATTAAACATTTTCATCTCTTATCAAATCTAATAAATATTGACCATATCCATTTTTAGAAAGTGGTTTAGCTATTTCTAATACTTTTTCTTTAGTAATCCAACCTTTAGAATATGCTATTTCTTCAAGACAAGCTATTTTATATCCTTGTCTATGCTCTATAGTTTGTACAAATTGTCCAGCTTCTATTAAGCTATCATGAGTACCTGTATCAAGCCATGCAAAACCACGACCTAAAAGTTCTACTTTTAGATTACCCCTTTTTAGGTATTCTTCATTTACAGTTGTGATTTCTAACTCACCTCTATGTGATGGTTTTACATTTTTAGCTATTTCTACAACACTGTTATCATAAAAATATAATCCCGTTACAGCATAGTTAGATTTTGGGTTAGTTGGTTTTTCTTCTATACTTATTGCTTTTCTATTTCTATCAAACTCTACAACTCCAAATCTTTCAGGATCTTTTACTTGATATCCAAATACTACAGCACCATCTTTTATTGAAGCCGCATTTTCAAGCATAAGTCTAAAACCTTGACCATAAAAAACATTATCACCAAGAACTAAACATACACTGTCGTTTCCAATAAACTCTTCACCTAATATAAAAGCTTGTGCAAGACCATCAGGACTAGGTTGTACTTTATATTCTAGTTTTATACCCCAATCGCTACCATCACCCAAAAGTTCTTTAAACTTATTATTATCTTCGGGTGTTGTAATAATTAAAATTTCTTTAATACCTGCTAACATTAAAACAGATAATGGATAAAAAATCATTGGTTTATCATATATTGGAAGTAATTGTTTAGACGTACTTCTTGTGATAGGATAAAGTCTTGTTCCACTTCCTCCAGCTAATATTATACCTTTCATTTTATACTCTCTAAAATATCTCTAAAATCTTTTAAATAAACCATATTAGGTCCATCACTTAAAGCCTCTTCTGGGTTTTCATGTACTTCAAAGAAAAAGCCATCTACACCAACTGCATTTGCTAGTTTTGCCATGTATGGAGCATATTTTCTATCTCCACCACTTGTACCACCTAAAGCACTTGGTTTTTGAGTAGAGTGCGTTACATCCATAACTACAGGATATCCAAACTCTTTCATATCTATAATTTGTCTAAAATCAACTACTAAGTTTCCAAGACCAAACATACTACCTCTTTCAGTAAGCATAATCTTATTATTACCTGATTCTTTTACTTTATTTACAGGATGAATCATATCTTTACCATCTAAAAACTGTGCTTTTTTGATATTTATTATTCTGTCTGTTTTAGCAGCTTCTACTAAAAGATCTGTTTGCCTACAAAGAAAAGCTGGTATTTGAAGTATGTCTACTACTTCAGCTACTGGTTTTGCTTGATTTGGTTCATGAATATCAGTTGTAAGAGGAAGATTAAACTCTTTTTTTACTCTTTCAAGTATTCTAAGGCCTTCTTCAAGTCCTGGACCTCTATAGCTACTTATAGATGTTCTATTTGCTTTGTCAAAACTAGCTTTAAAAATATATGTGAAACCTAACTCTTCTGTTAACTTTTTGATATTTTCAGCTAAATTCATAATCATAGATTCATTTTCTATAACACATGGTCCTGAAAGTATAAACTTTCTTTCTTTTAATTTTTGGTAAAGCTCTTCATTATCCATTTATATCAACCTTTTTACTATCATTTATAAGTTTTTCTAAAAGATTTTGTGAATCAAGTACAAAATCAGCTATATCTCTAAAAACACCTTCTCCACCTTTTGAAGAAGTTACAATATCTACATTCTCTTTTATATATTCTCTAGCATCTGCTGGAGTTGCACTTAAACCACAACGAACTAATATAGACAAATCTATAATATCATCACCTATATATGCTATTTGTGAATCTTCTAAGTTATACTCTTTTTTAAAATTTGTATACTCAACTAACTTATCTTTCACTCCATGTTTATGAAAGTTAAGTTTTAGCTCATTACATCTGTTTTTTACAACATCTGATTCTCTACCTGTGATAGCAGCAACTACAAAACCAAGTCTTTTTAGATGAGATATTATTTGACCATCTTTTACATTGTATCTTTTATACTCTAGTCCTGAATCATCATAGATAATCCCTCCATCAGTCATAACTCCATCTATATCAAAAATTATAGCTTTAATATTTTGTGCTTTTTGTTTACAATTATCTTTTTTAAATATCATTATAAAAGCTCCAATGCTTTGTGATAGTCTTCAATAGTATCTATTCCTATTGAGTTATAGTCTGTTTCTATCATCTTTATCTTGTAACCATTTTCTATTACTCTTAGTTGCTCTAGTTTTTCTACTCTTTCTAAATATGTTTGTTCCATATTTGAGTATGTCTTTATAAAGTCCTTTGTGTATGCATAAATACCAAGATGTCTATAAAACTTCAAAGGTTCAGGAACTTTTACATGATGATTTATTAAAGCATCCCATTTGTCCCTATGATAAGGAATAATTGATCTTGAAAAATATATAGCATTAGAATTTTTATCAATATTAACTTTCACTACATTTGAGTTTTTTAAATCTTCTACTAATTCTATTTTATGCATAGCACTTGCCATAGTAGTATTTTCATCAAATGAATTCGCTAATTCTTCTATAAGTTCTATATCAATAAATGGTTCATCACCTTGTACATTTATAACGATATCACAGTCTATATTTTCAACTGCTTCTGCTATTCTATCTGTACCTGATTCATGAGTATCTTTTGTCATAATTATATTTTTTGTAAAAGGTTCACAAATATTTTTTACTTTTTGATTATCAGTTGCTATAAATACTTCATCAATATTTTTAGCTTGAATACATCTTTCATAAACTCTTTGAACAACTGTTTTACCTTTTAAATCAAGGATTACTTTATTTGGAAGTCTCGAAGAGTTCAGTCTTGCAGGTATAACTATAACTTTCTTCATTTATATACCTAAATCATACATTTGAACTACACCAACAAAATTAAGTTCATCATCTATAACCAAAAGTGAATTTACTTTATTTTGATTCATGATATCACTTGCTACTGTTAGTTTTTCATTTTTATTTATTGTTTTAGGATTTTTGCTCATAAGGTCATCTGCATTTAATGAAAAGAAATTGTCTTCACTACTTTCCATAGCTCTTCTTATATCACCATCTGTTATTACGCCAGCTATTTTACTATCTTCTAAAACTACTACAAGACCACACTTACCATCTGTAATTTTATGAATCACTTCTTTTATGTTTATATCTTTTGAAGAAATAGGAAGATTATCTTTTTTCATAACATTTTCTACTTTTGTAAGTAGTCTTCTTCCTAAACTACCACCCGGATGAAACTGAGCAAAATCTTTATCTTGAAAATCTCTTAGTTTCATTAAAGCAACTGCAATAGCATCACCCATAACCAAAGTTGCTGTAGTAGAACTTGTAGGTGCAAGTTGTAAAGGACAAGCTTCTTTTTCTACTGCTACATTTAGATGATAGTTTGTATTTTGTGCTAAAGTAGAGTTTGGTTTTCCTGTCATAGATATAGTAATATTTTCTTGATTTTTTAAAAATGGAATAAGTTTTAAAACTTCATCTGTTTCACCTGAATTTGATATAAGTAAAATAATATCATCTTTTTCAATCATTCCTAAATCACCATGATAAGCCTCACCAGGATGTAAGAAAAAACTAGGTGTTCCAGTACTAGCTAATGTTGCAGCTATTTTTTTACCTATTATTCCTGATTTTCCCATACCTGAAATGATAAACTTACCTGTAGTATTAAGTACAGCATTTATACTTTGCTCAAAATCATCACTTAAAAGATTTGATAAACTTGCTATTTCTTTTGCTTCTATTTCAAAAACTTCTTTTGCTATACTTAATGTGTTCATTACAACCTACCATCACTATTTTTTAGAATAGATTTAATATCATAAACTACTTGATTCTTATTTGAAAATTCTAATACTTTATATTTATCATGAGAAACAGCCATAACTATAGCTTCATAATCATCATAGTTCACATCATTATCAAGATTTAAGTTATATTCATGTTTTACTTCATCTTTATCAGCCCAATAGTCACTTACTGTAATATCACAACCAAACTCTTGTAGTTCTTCTATTACATCAATAACTCTAGAGTTTCTAATATCAGGACAATTTTCTTTAAAAGTAATTCCAAGTACTAGTACTTTTGAACCTTCTATTTTATGACCTTTTTTAATCATAAGTTTAATAACTTGATTAGCTACATAAATACCCATATTATCATTTAGTCTTCTACCTGCTAAAATAATCTCCGGGTTATATCCAATTTGTTGTGCTTTATGTGTTAAGTAGTATGGATCTACACCAATACAATGTCCACCTACAAGTCCAGGCTTAAACTTTAAGAAGTTCCACTTTGTTCCTGCCGCATCTAATACATCATTTGTATTAATACCAAGCTTATTAAAAATAATTGACAGTTCATTTACAAATGCAATATTTATATCTCTTTGAGAATTTTCTATTACCTTTGCAGCTTCTGCTACTTTAATAGTAGGTGCAAGATGAGTACCTGCAGTAATAATACTTGCATAAAGTTCATCTACTTTTTTTCCTATTTCAGGAGTTGAACCTGCTGTTACTTTTAATATCTTTGTAACTGTATGTTCTTTATCACCTGGATTTATTCTTTCAGGAGAGTATCCACAAAAGAAATCTTCATTAAATTTTAAGTTAGAGAACTTTTCTAGTACTGGTACACACTCTTCTTCTGTTGCACCTGGATACACTGTAGATTCATAGATAACGATATCATCTTTTTTAAGAACCTTACCAATAGTTTCACTAGCTTTTATTAAAGGAGTTAAATCTGGTCTTTTATTTTTATCAATAGGAGTTGGAACTGTAACGATATAAACATTACAATCTTTGATATCTTCTATATTACAAGTAAATTTGATATTATTATCAATAGCTTCTTGAAGTTGAGCTTCATTTAATTCTAGTGTTCTATCATAAGCACGAGATAATTCATCTATTCTTGTTTGATAAATATCTAATCCAACAACATTATATTTTAAAGAGAAAGCATGAGCCAATGGTAATCCAACATATCCTAATCCAATTATACAAATCTTACTGTTTTTCATTTTACTTATTTCCTTTAATATCATTTATATACCACTCTAGTGATTCTTTTAAACCTTCTTCTAGGTTATGTGTTGGTTCATATCCTAGAAGTTCTTTTGCTTGATCTATATTCGCATTTGAGTGTCTTATATCTCCAGCTCTAAAATCTCTATAGATTGGTTC
>MDTG01304097.1_pt1 | contig 27434 bp, 25 predicted proteins | sample 811421 | NCBI WGS metagenome assembly MDTG01 (sample SAMN05326645, study PRJNA326480) | marine metagenome | isolation source: seawater | place: Pacific Ocean: South East | collected 2011
CGCGCCGTCCCTGCCGGCGGCGCTGGGCCAGACTGCCCAAGGCATGGCCCGGGAGCTGGAACGCTACCTGCGCGACCCGGTGACCGTCGCCCACGCCGCCACGCCGCCGCCCGAAACCGCCTTGCCCTATCGCTGCCTCGACGCCAGCGAGATCGTCGAGCGGGTGGCTCTGGCCGTGCTGCATCACAATCCCCGGGACGCCGCCCGGCGGATCGAGGCCCGCCTCGAGGCCGACCCCGACAACGCTGGCCTGTGGCGCACCCTGTCCCTTGCCCGGGAGGCGGCAGACGACTCCGAGGGCGCCCTGGCGGCGGCGCGCCAGGCGCGAACGCTCGCACCGGAGGATCCGGCCACCGCGGTGCGGCTCGCTGGCGCCCTCGCCATGGGCTGCATCACCCGGGCGTCCGAAGCCTGCTCCGCCCGCTGGCGGGAGGCCGTGCCGCTGCTGCGCGGTGCCCTGGCGCGCGCGCCGCGGCGCCAGGACGCGGTCTTTCTGCTGGGGTTGGCCTACCTGTACTCCGGGCGCGCGGGCGACGCGCTCAACTACCTGCGCATTGCCCACCGCCGCCAGCCCTGGGCGGCCCACGTCAATTTCTACCTGGGCGAGAGCTACCGCCTGATCGGCGATTCCCGCGCCCGGGCGCACCTGGAGCAGGCCAGGCAGTGGTCGCCGACGGGCCTGTGGCGGACCCTGGCGGAAGCCGGCCTGCGCGAACTGCCGCCCAACCCGTAGGAGCGGCCTCCCGGCCGCGATCTCCTGAACGTATCCGGATCACATCGGTCGGGCCCAGGCCAGATCGCGGCCGGAAGGCCGCTCCTACGGGGAGGTGGGCCGGGGCTGGGGTTCAGGGCGTGCGGCGGAAGACGCGGGTGAGGTTCAGGTCGTCGCCGGTGGCGGAAATGCGGACGTCGATGGTGAGCTGGCGGCCGTCGGCGGACAGCCGCAGCGTCTCGCGGGCGTCGGCGTCGCTCGCCTTCGAAAGGATCATCAGCGTGCCCTCGTGCCAGCCGGCGCGGACTTCCCACAGGCCGCGCTGGCGGGTACCCCAGGAAATGTCGCGATAGTCGCCCACGTCGTAGCGGATGCCCATGGAGTCGCGGCTCTGCTCGATCACCATCTCGGTCGCCCGCAGCACCGGAAAGTCCTGGGTCACGAAGGACAGCATGCCGCCCTGGGCGCGCAGCCGCCGAACCGAGGGCGCAGTCTCGCTGGCCGGGGGGACCAGGGTCCAGCGGCCCGACAGGTCGAACCCCACGGGCGGTGAAGAATCGAGCTGCACGGAGGTACAGGCCGCGGCCAGCGCGGCCGTCATGACGAGGCAGGCGAGGCGGCACATTCAGCGCGGGCCCTTCTGATCCTCAGTGGCGGGTTTGAGCGCGATCACCTCGGCGCTGCGGTACAGGCCGCCGAGCTGTGCCGCCAGGTCGGCGCCTTCCACCAGACCTTCGATGAAGGTCTTGATGGCGTCGTAGTCGTAGCCGGCGCAGGCCTGTTCCAGGGTAGCGAGGGCGCCGCGCATCTCGGCCCAGGGCAGGAAGGCCTCCTCGGCGCGCAGGATCTTGCGGTGCTCCGTGCCGGCGACCCGGTCGCCCACCAGCAGCTCCTCGTGGAGCTTCTCGCCGGGCTTCAGCCCGGTGATCTCGATGGCGATGTCGCCACTGGGGTGGTGCTCGTCGCGTACGGTATAGCCCTTCAGGTGAATCATCCGCCGCGCCAGCTCGAGGATCTTGATCGGCTGCCCCATGTCCAGCAGGAACAGATCGCCGCCCCGGGACAGGCTCGACGCCTGCAGCACCAGGCCGGCCGCCTCGGTGATGGTCATGAAGTAGCGGGTCACGTCGGAATGGGTCACCGTGACCGGGCCGCCGCGGTCGATCTGCTCGAGAAACAGCGGCACCACGGACCCGGACGAGCCGAGCACGTTGCCGAAGCGCACCACCGAGAACCGGGTGGTGGCCGCTTCCTCCTGCAGCGCCTGCAGCAGCATCTCGGCGAGGCGCTTGCTCGCCCCCATGATGTTGGTGGTGCGCACCGCCTTGTCGGTGGAGATCAGGATGAAATTGCGCACCCCCGCCTCGACCGCCGCCTGGGCCGTGTACAGCGTGCCGAAGGTGTTGTTCATGATGCCCTGGATCACGTTGTGCTCGACCAGCTCGACGTGCTTGTAGGCGGCGGCGTGATACAGGGTCTCGACGTGATAGGTCTCCAGCGTGCGGGACACCAGTGCCCGGTTGGTCACCGAGCCCAGCACCGCCACCACCGGCGCCTGCAGGCCCTCGTCGGCGCAGATGCGTTTCAGCTCCCGCTGGATCTGGAACAGCGCGAACTCGGAGACGTCCAGCGCCACCAGCAGGCGGGGCCGCTGACGGACGATCTGCCGGCACAGCTCCGAGCCGATGGATCCGCCGGCGCCGGTGACCATCACGCTGCGGCCGCGCACCGAGCCCTGCAGCAGGTGCGGCAGCGGATCGACCTCGTCGCGGCCGAGCAGGTCCTCCAGCGCCACGTCGCGGATGTTGGCGATGGACTGACGGCCGGACACCAGTTCCACGACGTCGGGGATGAGCCGCACGCGCACCCGGAACGGCTCCAGGAACTCGATGATGCGGCGCCGGTTCTCGGCCTCTGTGGAGTTGACGGCCACGAACACTTCCTTGGCGTCCGTGTCCTGCAGCAGGCGTCCGAGGTGGCGCGGCGGGTAGACGTAGAGGCCGTCGATGATGCGCTTCTGCAGGGCCTTGTCGTCGTCGAGGAAAGCCACCGGCGCGTAGTCGCCCTGCTGCTTGAGCACCCGGGCCAGCTCCACGCCCTTGCGGCCGGCGCCGTAGATGATCACCGCGGCGGTGTTGCTGACCTTGTTCTGCAGGTACTGGAAATAGCCGCGGACCAGAAACCGGGAGCCGCTGACGTAGAGCAGCGTGAGCAGCCAGAAGATGATCGGCACGGACCGCGGAAAACCCCGCAGCGGCACCATGTAGGCCACCGCGGCGACGACGATGGCGGTGATGGTCGCGCCCTTCAGCACCGCCATCATGGCGTGGTTGCCCATGTGCCGGACGACGTGGCGGTACAGGCCCAGCGCGCCGAACACCGGCACGCACACCAGGCTCGATACGACGAATGCGGGCCAGAAATGGCTGACGTCCGGATTGATCTCGCCGAGCCGCAGGGCAATGGCGCTCCACAGGGCCAGCGGCAGCGCGATGGCATCCGCCAGCACGGCGATGGCCTGCTTGCGGCGCCGCGGCAGCTCCTCGAGGAACTCGCTGATCATGCCCGAGATCATGCCGCCACCTCCGCTACGCCGGCAGGCCGGCGCGCAACCGCCAGGCGGCGATCAGCACGGGCAGCCCGGCGGGCACGAGCCAGAGCCAGGTCGTCGGGCCGGGTTCGTCGGGAAAGCGCATGGCCAACCACGCCAGCGGCAACAGCCAGAAGATGGCATAGAGAAGGAAGCCTGCCGTGGTCCACGAATGCCCTCGTTTCGCCGCCACCTTCTGATAGAGGTGGCTTCGATGCGCCTGGGTGAATGGTTGACCGGTAACCAGCCTAACTATAAGCGTATAACTGGCATCTAGCCAGAACCCGGCCAGCAGGATGAGGGAGGCCACGACGTGCAGCAGCCCCTGCTGCCACCACAGGAGCGCCAACGCACCCGTCAGGAAGCCCAGAAAACCGCTGCCGACGTCGCCCATGAACAGCCGCGCCGGCGGAAAGTTGAAGACCAGGAACCCCAGCGCGCCCCCGCAGGCGAGCCAGGCGAGATCACCGGACCAGCCCGGCAGGCCGCCGGCCACGACCTGAGCGCCCACCAGGAACACCAGGCACTGGCTGCCGGCGATGCCGTCGATACCGTCCATGAAGTTGTAGAGATTGATCTGCCAGGCCAGCGCTACCGTCACGGCGCCGAGCGCCCACCAGGGCCAGTCCGGCAGGGCCGCGGCCGCGAATCCCCCGGCCGCCAGCAGGTGCACGGGCATCCGCAGCGACGGCGCCACCTCCCGCACGTCGTCCCACAGGCCGACGGCTGCCAGCGCCGCGCCACCGACCGCGAGCATCAGCGCCGCCGGCGCCCCGGCCGCGGCGATCCAGGCGAGAAAGCCGAGCACCGGCACCACGAAGCCGATGCCGCCGGCCGTGGGCTTCGGCCGGTCGTGAAAGCTGCGCTCGTTGGGGTGCGCGAAGACCTGGTACCGGCGGGTGCCGGCGAGCACCAGCGCCACGAGCGCCAGGGCCGCGCCGAAACCGGCCACCAGCAGGGTTACGGCAACGTCCGGAACCATGTCACCGTGTCCTGCAGCCCCTCGTCGAGGGACTGCGGCGGCGTCCAGCCGAGGCGGTCGCGGGTGGACCGGGTGTCCACCCGCAGCGGCTCGAACAGCCTCCGATAGAGATCGTTGCGCCCCACCAGCAGGGCGCCGGCGTGGGCCAGGCCCCGGGGCAGCGGCCACAGGCGCGCCGGCCGGCCGAGCAGCGCCCGCAGCCGGGCGATCAGGTGCGCCACGCTGGGCGCCTCGTCGTCGGCGACGTGGAACACACCGGCATCCCCGGAGCCGCCGAGCCGTGCCAGCAGATCACACAGGTTGTCGATGGACACCAGGCAGCGCTCGCCGTCGGCGCGGCCGAGGGGCAGCGGCAGCCCGCCCCGGGCCCAGCGCAGCAGCCGCAGGAAGTTCGCACCCACCCCCGGCCCGTAGACCAGCGGCGGCCGCACCACCGCCAGGCTGGTGTGCTGGCCGGCGAAGCCCAGCAGGGCGCGCTCGGCGGCCACCTTGCTGCGGGCGTAGGCGTCGCCCGGCCGGTAGGGCGCGTCCGGCTGCAGCGGCGCCGCGCTGACGTCGCCGAGCACCTTGATGCTCGACAGCCAGACGAAGCGTTCGACGCCTGCCCGGTCGGCGGCGCGCAGCCACCGCAGCGGCGCGTCGACGTTGACCCGGGCCAGCACCTCGGCGACGCCATCGCCACCGACCGCCGCGCCATGGGCCACGCCGCCGACGAAGTAGAGCCGCGACACGCCCGCCAGCCGGGACTCCAACCGCCGCGGATCGTCTTCGAGCAGCCGCAGGCCGCCCCAGGAGGACAGCCCCGGCTGCGTCGACACCACGGCGACCTCGTCGCCGCGGGCTTCCAGCAGATCGCACAGATGGCGGCCGACGAACCCGCCGGCGCCCACCACCAGGGACACGCTCACGACGCGCGGCCGCACATGGCGCAGCGCGGTGGAAACGACGGCGGTGGCAGGATTCGAGACAGAGGACCGGCCCGCGGCAACATCACGGGCCGGTATGTTAACCCGGACCACCGCCCCGGCTCCAAGCGGCCCCGGCCGCGGGCGGCCGGGGCGGCCGGGGCGGCGTCCGGCTACTCCAGCACGATGCGGTCGGCGTTGCGTTCCACCGTGCGCTCGCCGATGCCCTTCACGTTGGCCAGCTCGTAGATGTCGATGAAGTCGCCGTGGGTCTCGCGGTAGCGGACGATCGCCTCGGCCCGGGACTGGCCGACGCCGTTCAGCGCCGCAGCCAGCGTGGCCGCGTCCGCCTCGTTGATGTTGACCGGACCGTCCGGTCCGTCGACCGCCAGCGCGGCCGCCGACACCAGCAGGCACAGCCCGGCAAGGGCACCGGCCACGACGTTACGGATGTGATGAACCATGTCTACCTCGTTCGCTTGGGTTGGGAACGAGCAGCGTAGACCGGCCGCGACCGTCCCCCGAGCGACCGTGACCGGCCGCCCTGTGCGCCGCCGCCGTCGCGCCCGGTCAGCCGGCGTCCAGAGGGCCGCCCGTCAGCGAACCTCGTCGGCGCCCGGGATCGGGCGGCACGAGCCCCAGTCGTGACAGCTCGGACACTGCCACATGAGCGAATGGCTGGAGAATCCGCAGTTGCGGCACCGGTAGGCCGTCTGCCGCGCCAGCAGCGCCTCGGAGTAGCGCCGCACCTGGCCGAGCTGATCCGCCGCCAGCGGCCGGCCATCCCGGTCGAGGTGGTCGAGCAGCATCACGAAGCCGCCCAGCGTCGGGCTGCGCAGAAGCTGGCTCATCACGAAGTCGGTGGCGGCCTCCCGGCCGCGGTCGCGCTCGATGCAGCCGGCCATGGCCTGCACGGCCTCCAGGTAGACGCCTCGCGCCAGGCAGCCGGCCAGAAACCGCTCGAATCCCTCGTGATCGCCGCTGATCCCGGCCGCGCACCGGTACAGGGGAACGGCCAGCGGGATGCAGTCCGGGTCCTGCTCCGCGGCCCGGACCAGCAGCCGGGCCGCGTCCCCGGGCCGGTTCGCCGCCAGCTCCACCCGGGCGCCGATCAGGCCGAGGCGCGCGCAGCCGGCGTCGAAGTCCTGGCCCTGGCTGAGCGCCTGCCGGGCCCGCCGCAGATCGCCGTCCGCCAGGGCCGCTTCCGCCAGCTCGCATTGCAGGTGCGCCAGCCGGGCGTTGACGCCCCGGTCGTAGCGGGCGATGCGCCGGCCGACGTCGACGGCCTGCTGCCACTCCCGCTCACGCTCGTAGATCTCCAGCAGCGCGCGCTCGGCGGTGCCCCGGGCCTCGCCGTCCCTGGCGGCCAGCTCGAGCAGCAGGTTCTCGGCGCGGCCGAGCAGGCCGGCGGCCATGTAGTCGCGCGCGAGCTCCAGTTCTATGCGCGATCGCTGGGCGGCTTCGAGCCCGGTGCGGGCGAGCAGTCCCTGGTGGATGCGGATGGCCTTGTCCACCTCGCCCTTGCGCCGCACCAGCGCGCCGAGGGCGAGCCGGGTCTCCACCGGATCGTCCTGGCTGATCACCGTCTCGACGTAGGCTTCCATCTCCAGGCCACGCTGCTCGGAAACGAGCTGCTGCAGGCTCGGCACATAGCGGTCCTGATGGCCGGAGCCGTTGCGCCGGCGCACGGACTCCCGCCGGCCGAGCAGGAAGCCGATGGCCAGCGCGGCCACGAGCAGCAGGTAGAGGGTCAGGTCGTTCAGCATGCCCGGCTAGTGTACTGCCGCGGCGGGGGGCCGTTGCCATCGGCGTGACGTCGGACGCGGGCGGCCCGGGGGCGTCAGTCGTGCAGGGTCAGCCGGCGCAGCTTGTCGAGCTCCTGACGGGAAGCCTCGAGCTCGCGGTCCGCGGCGCGCTGCCGCAGGCGCAGCCGCAGGGTCACCAGGCCGAAGCCCACGGCACTCACGCCGGCGCCGAGAAAGAAGGCCAGCAGCAGCCACCAGAACACGCTGACCTCGGGGGTTTCCCAGGACAGGAAGCGCAGCGTCACCTGGGACTGATTGACCGCCAGCAGCGCAAAACAGAAGAACAGGATGGCGAGCCCGACCCAGAACAGCTTGGCCAGTGCCCGCATACCTCAGGCGTCCTCGGAGGCGTCCTCGGGCCGCTGGTCCCTCTCGCGCTGCAGACCGGCGTTGACCCGGTCGCGCAATTCCTTGCCGGGCTTGAAGTGGGGCACGTACTTGCCGGCCAGACCGACGGATTCGCCGGTCTTGGGGTTTCGGCCGATGCGCGGCGCCCGGTAGTGCAGCGAGAAGCTGCCGAAACCCCGGATCTCGATGCGCTCACCGGTGGCCAGGGTCTCGGCCATCTGCTCGATGATGGTCTTCACCGCCAGCTCCACGTCCTTGAGCGAGAGCTGGGACTGTCTGGCGGCGATGAGCTCGATCAGTTCGGACTTGGTCAACGATCGACTCCCGCACACGCCCTGTAGGAGCGCCCTCCCGGGCGCGATCGGCCGCCGCGAAGCGGCGGCTTGGCGGTTTCCCGCAGGGAAACCGCGCCTTCGATCGAGTGCCTTTGGTATCGCGCCCGGGAGGACGCTCCTGCGGGGGGACAGGGAGAAGCTCCCCCGCGCGCGGGGGAGCCTCCATCGGTCGCAGAACGGGACGACGTCACTCGTTGCCGCCCTGGTCCATCTGCTGCTTGATCAGATCGCCCAGCGTGGTGGCCGGACGCTCCGCGGTCTCGCGATTGCGATGATCACGCACCGCCTGCCGCTCGTCTTCCATGTCCTTCGCTTTGATGGACAGGCCGATGTTGCGGTTCTTGCGGTCGATGCTGATGATCTTCACCTCGACTTCGTCGCCGGCCTTCAGCACGTTGCGGGCATCCTCCACCCGGTCCTGGCTGATCTCGGAGGCCTTCAGCGTGCCGGTGACCTCGGGGGCCAGCTCGATCACAGCTTCCTTCGGCTCGACCTCGGCCACCGTGCCTTTGACGATGGTGCCGCGGTCGTTCATGGCGGTGAAGTCGGAGAACGGATCCTGGTCGAGCTGCTTCACGCCCAGGGAGATCCGCTCGCGCTCCGGGTCCACGGACAGGATGACGGTCTCGATCTCTTCGCCCTTGCTGTAACGGCGCACGGCGTTCTCGCCGGGCTCGTTCCAGGAGATGTCGGAGAGATGCACCAGGCCGTCGATGCCGCCGTCCAGACCGATGAAGATGCCGAAGTCGGTGATCGACTTGATCTTGCCGGAGACGCGGTCGCCCTTGGCGTGGTTGATCGAGAACTCTTCCCACGGATTCGACCGGCACTGCTTGATGCCCAGCGAGATCCGGCGGCGCTCCTCGTCGATGTCGAGGACCATGACTTCCACCTCGTCGCCCACGGCCACGACCTTGGACGGATGGATGTTCTTGTTGGTCCAGTCCATCTCGGAGACGTGCACCAGGCCTTCCACGCCCTCCTCGATCTCGGCGAAACAGCCGTAGTCGGTGAGGTTGGTGACCGTGGCCAGCACGCGCGACCCTTCCGGGTAGCGGCGGGTGATGTCCACCCACGGATCGTCGCCGAGCTGCTTCATGCCCAGGCTGACGCGGTTCTTCTCGCGGTCGAACTTGAGGATCTTGACCTCGATCTCGTCGCCGACGTTGACCATCTCGGACGGATGGCGGATACGGCGCCAGGCCATGTCGGTGATGTGCAGCAGGCCGTCGACCCCGCCGAGATCCACGAACGCGCCGTAGTCGGTGAGGTTCTTCACGATGCCCTTGATCACCTGGCCTTCCTGCAGCGACGCCAGCAGGGCCTCGCGCTCGACGCTGTTCTCTTCCTCGAGCACCGCGCGGCGGCTGACCACCACGTTGTTGCGCTTCTGGTCCAGCTTGATGACCTTGAACTCGAGCGGCTTGCCTTCCAGGTGCGCGGTTTCGCGCAGCGGGCGGATGTCCACCAGCGAGCCCGGCAGGAACGCCCGGATCTCGTTGATGTCGACGGTGAAGCCGCCCTTCACCTTGCCGCTGATCTGGCCTTCCACCACTTCGTGGTTGTCGAAGGCGGTCTCCAGCATCTTCCAGGTCTCGGCCCGCTTGGCCTTCTCACGGGACAGCCGGGTCTCGCCCCAGCCGTCGTCGACCACTTCCATGGCCACGTGCACCTGATCGCCGATCTGCAGGCTGAACTCGCCGTTGTCGTCGAGGAACTGGTTGCGCGGAATCACGCCTTCGGACTTCAGCCCGGCGTGCACCACGACGAAGTCGCCGGTGATGTCGACGACCGTGCCGGTGACGATGGAGCCCGGCTCCATCTCCACCGTTCTCAAACTCTCTTCAAAAAGATCCGCAAAAGATTCGCTCATATTTCCGTCACGCAGCGTGCAGAACGTCCGTCCCTGCGGCACGCGTTTGCAGACGCCGGCGTGAACTCTCCGTTGATTGGTTGGCGGTCATGCCGGAGCAATCTGGCATGCCGGTTGGTTCATGAAATGCGCCGGTTGCGACCGAATCGCAGCGCGACGCCCCGTTTTCCTGCGCGCGCTACTGCAAGGCGCGCACAAGGGTCGGCGAGGCTATCACCTAAATCCTTGTTTTTCAACCAGTTAAATCAGGCGGCCCGTCAGCACAGGCCGGCCTTGCGGGCGGCGGCCAGGACATGGGCCAGGACGTCGTCCGCCGACAGCCGCGAGCTGTCGATGATCAGGGCGTCCGCGGCGGGCCGCAGCGGGGCCACGTCGCGGTTGCGGTCGCGGTCGTCCCGCTCCGCGAGGGCGGCCAGCACGTCGTCCCGGTCGACCCGCTCGCCGCGCTCGAGGAGCTGGCGATGGCGCCGGTCGGCCCGTTCCTCCAGGCCGGCGTCCAGGAACACCTTGAGCGGCGCGTCCGGGAACACCACGGTGCCCATGTCCCGGCCGTCGGCCACCAGCCCGGGCGGGCGCCGCTGGGCGCGCTGCAGGTCGAGCACCGCGTCGCGCACCGGCTGCAGCGCCGCCACGCCGCTGGCCGCGGCGCTGACGGCCTCGGTGCGGATGTCCCGGGTGCGGTCCCGGCCGTCCACCAGCACCGTGGCGTCGTCGAAGCGGATGTCGAGCCCGCGGCCGAGCGCCCCCAGGGCGGCCGCGTCGTCCACGGCCACGCCCCGGTCCAGCGCCTCGCAGGCGACGATGCGGTACAGGGCGCCGCTGTCCAGCAGGTGCCAGCCGAGCCGCTCGGCGAGGCGTTCGGCCAGGGTGCCTTTGCCCGAGCCGCTCGGGCCGTCGATGGCGATCACCGGCGCGGCCGCGGCCTCAGTCATCGGTTCCGCCCCGCCGGGCCGCGGCCCGGCGAATGAACGCCGCCAGCCCGTCGGCATCGCCGGCGCCGAGCAGGTCCCGCGCCTCGCCCAGGGACCGCTCCAGCTCGTCCAGCGCGGTCAGCACGGCTTCCCGGTTGAGCTGGAAGATCGGCGTCCACATGTCCGCGTCGGCGGCGCCGATGCGGGTGAAGTCGCGGAACCCGCCGGCCGTGTGGGGCCGGTGCTCGTCGGTGATCTGCTGCAGGTAGGCGAAGGCCACCAGGTGAGGCAGGTGGCTGGTCACCGCGAGCACCCGGTCGTGATCCTCGGCGCCCATCTCGGTGACCCGGGCGCCCAGGGCCTGCCACCAGCCCGCCACGGCCACCAGGGCCTCCCGGTCGGTTTCCGGCGCCGGCGTGACGATGACCTCGGCGTCGGCGAACAGGTCCGGCCGCGCCGCGTCGGGGCCGCTGCGTTCGCTGCCGGCGAGCGGATGGCAGGGCACGAACCGCCGCGGCAGGCCGCCGCTGCGCCGGGCGGCCGCCAGCACCGGCGCCTTGACGCTGCCGGCGTCGAACAGGATGCCCGGGTGATCCGTCAGCAGCACCACCCAGTCGGCGATGGTATGGCTGGGGCCGGCGAGCAGCACGGCGTCGACATCCGCCGGCACGTCGTCGGCCACGGCATCGATCACCCCCAGCGTGAGGGCCCGGTCGGCGCGACCGGCATCCGGCTCGATGCCGACCACCGACTCGAACACGCCGGCGCGGCGCGCGCCCAGAGCGAAGGAAGAGCCGATCAGGCCGGTGCCGACCACTGCCAGGCGCACGGTCAGCCCAGCACGCGGCGCAGGGCCTCGAGGAAGCGCGCGTTCTCGTCCGCCAGCCCCACGGTCACCCGGAGGTGCCGCGGCAGGCCGTATTCCGCCACCGGCCGGACGATGACGCCCTCCCGCAGCAGTGCCTCGTAGACCGCCGCACCCGGCGCCGGCCCATCCGCGCCGAAGCCGGCCGGGACCTCGAAGGTGACGAAGTTGCCCGCCGACGGGATGTAGCGGATGCCCAGATCGTCGAGGCCCCGGGTGAGCGCCGCCATGCCCTCGGCGTTCAGGCGCCGGCTCTCGAGGAGATAGCCGTCGTCGGCCAGGGCCGCCTCGGCACCGGCCAGGGCCAGGCTGTTGACGTTGAAAGGCTCGCGCACCCGGTTCATCAGGTCCGCCGCCTCGGCGCTAGACACCGCGTAGCCGACCCGCAGGCCGGCCAGGCCGTAGATCTTCGAGAACGTGCGGGTGACGATCAGGTTCGGATAACGATCGAGCAGCGCGACGCCGTCCGGGTAGCCGGCCGCCGTCACGTACTCGAAGTAGGCCTCGTCGAGCACCATCCACACCCGGGACGGCAGCGCGTCGAGAAAGGCCGTGAGCGACCCCTCGTCCACCCAGGTGCCGGTGGGATTGTTGGGATTGGCGAGGAACACCATGGCGGTGTCGTCGCCCACCGCCGCCAGCATGGCGTCCAGATCGGCTCCGTAGTCCTTGGCCGGCACCTCCACCAGGCGCGCGTCGTTGACGGTGATGCCGATGCGGTAGACCACGAAGGCGTGCTCGCTGATCACCGCCGAGGCGTCGGGGCCCAGCGCCATGGCGGCCGCCAGGTTCAGCACGTCGTTGGAGCCGTTGCCGAGGGTGATCCGGTTCGGCGCGACGCCGAGCCGTTCGGCCAGCGCCTGCTTCAGCCGGAAGCCATTGCCGTCCGGGTAGCGCGACAGCCCCGGAACGGCCGCCTCGATGGCCTGGCGCACCCGCGCCTCCGGTCCCCGCGGGTTCTCGTTGCTGGCGAGCTTGACGATGTCGGTGATGCCCAGCTCCCGGGTCAGCTCGTCGACGGGCTTGCCCGGCTTGTAGGGCGAGAGGCTTCTGACGTTGTCGTTGACCTTCATGCCGGCCACCTTAACACCCCCTACACGACAGCCTGGGGATAGGAGCCGAGGGAGCGTACCTCCATGGCCACCTGGCCGACCTCGTCGAGCACTTCCTGGATGCGCGGCTCGCTCTGATGACCGTCGAAGTCGATGAAGAACACGTAGGACCAGCTTCCCGACTTGGCCGGCCGGGTCTCGATCCGGGTGAGGCTGATGCCGTGGCTGTGGAACGGCTCCAGCACCTTGTACAGGGCGCCGGGCTCGTTGCGGGTGGACACCAGGATCGACGTCTTGTCCCGGCCGCTCGGACCAACCCGCTGCCGGCCGATCACCAGGAAGCGGGTCTTGTTGTCCGGATGATCCTCGATGCGGGTGGCGAGGATGCGCAGGCCGTACCGCTCCGCCGCCACCTCGCCGGCGATGGCGGCGAGCCCGGGCTTGCCGGCCACGAGCTGGGCGGCCTCGGCGTTGCTGTTCACCGGCGTGCGGGGAATACCCGGATAGTGGGTGTCCAGCCAGTGCCGGCACTGGGCCAGGGACTGGGCGTGGGAGACGATCTCGGTGATCGGATCGTCCGCCGTGGTCTTCTGGCTGACCAGCAGCGCGTGGTGAATGGGCAGCTCCACCTCGGCGCAGACCAGCACCGGGGATTCCATGAAGCAGTCCAGGGTATGGTTGACCATGCCCTCGGTGCTGTTCTCCACCGGCACCACGCCGTAGTGGGCGCCTTCGGACTCCACCTCCCGGAACACCTCGTCGATGGAGGCCAGCGCCCGGGTGCCGGCGAAGTGGCCGAACTGCTTCACCGCCGCCGCCTCGGTGTAGGTGCCCGGCGGGCCCAGGTAGGCGATGGTCAGCGGCTGCTCGAGATTCAGGCAGCAGGAAATGATCTCGCGGAACAGCCGCGCCAGGTCCTCGTCGGACAGCGGGCCCTGATTCTCCGCCTTGATGCGGGCGAGGATCTGCGCCTCGCGCTCCGGGCGGTAGAACACCGGCGGCTGGTCGCCGGGCTCGGCGTGCTTGATGCGGCCGACCGCCAGGGCGCAGTCCGCGCGTTCGTTGAGCAGGCGCTGCAGGTCCCGGTCGATGGCGTCGATGCGCTCGCGCACCGCCTCGAGGGTCAGACCTGCCGCGCCCGAGGGCGTGCCGCCGGACTTATCCGTGCTCATGCTCGAAGGCCTGCATGTAGTCCACCAGCGCGTCCACGGCCGCTTCCGGCACCGCGTTGTACAGGCTCGCCCGCATGCCGCCGACGCTGCGGTGCCCCTTCAGGTTGGTCAGCCCGCGCTCCTCGGCGCCGGCGAGGAACGTCTTGTCCAGCGCCGCGTCGGCCAGGGTGAAGGGCACGTTCATCAGCGACCGGTCGTGGCGCGCCACCGGCGAGGCGTAGAAGTTGCTCGCCTCGATGGCGTCGTAGAGCTTCGCCGCCTTGCGCTGGTTGCGGGCCGCGATGGCGGCGACGCCGCCCTCGGCCTTCAGCCACTCGAACACCAGGCCGGCCAGGTACCAGGCGTAGGTCGGCGGCGTGTTCGACATGGAGTCCGCCTCGGCGTGCACGGCGTAGTCGAGCATGCTCGGCGTGCCCGGCCGGGCGTTGCCCAGCAGGTCCTTGCGCACCACCACCACCGTCAGGCCGGCCGGGCCGATGTTCTTCTGGGCGCCGGCGTAGATCAGCGCGAAGCGCGACACGTCCACCGGCCGCGACAGGATGTCCGAGGACATGTCGGCCACCAGCGGCGCCGGCGCCTCGGGAAACTCGTGGAACTGCACGCCGCCGATGGTCTCGTTGGAGCAGACGTGCAGGTAGGCCGCGTCCTTCGACAGCGACCAGGTTGCCGGGTCGGGCACGTGGGTGAAGTTGTCGGCCTCGGCGCTGGCGGCGACATTGACCTCGCAGAAGCGCTTCGCCTCCTTGATGGCCTTGGTGGACCAGGAGCCGGTGTTCACGTAGTCCGCGCGGGTCCGGTCGCCGAGCAGATTCATCGGCACCATGGCGAACTGGGTGGTGGCGCCGCCCTGCAGGAACAGCACGGCGTAGTCGTCCGGCACGGCCAGCAGCTCGCGGAAGTCCGCCTCGGCGCGCTCGGCGATGTCGATGAACTCCTTGCTGCGATGGCTCATCTCCATCACCGACATGCCGCTGCCGCGATAGTCGAGCAGCTCGTCCCGGGCGCGCTCGAGCACCTCGACGGGCAGCGCCGCCGGCCCGGCCGAGAAGTTGAACACACGCCGTTCAGTTGAACCGTGGGAGCGATCTCCAGATCGCGATTCTTCCCCCGGACTACTCATACCTCACTCGCCTCCGTCGTCGCTGTCATCATCGCCATCGTCCGCCTCGTCGGTCTCGACGATGCGCTGCACGCCGACCAGATGCTCGTCGTCGCGCAGGTTGATCAGCCGCACGCCCTGGGTGTTGCGGCCGAGCAGGGACACCTCGTCGGCCTTGGTGCGCACCAGAGTGCCGAGGTTGCTGATCAGCATGATCTCCTCGCCCTCGAACACCTGCACGGCGCCCACCAGGCTGCCGTTGCGGTCGCTGGTCTGCATGCCGATCACGCCCTGGGTGCCGCGCCCCTTCACCGGGAACTCGTCCACCTGGGTGCGCTTGCCGTAGCCGTGCTCGCTGGCCGTGAGCACGTAGCCGCCGTCCTGGGGAATGATCAGCGAAATCACCCGGTGGTCGCCGGTCATGCGGATGCCGCGCACGCCCCGGGCCGTGCGGCCCATGGCGCGGACGTCGGACTCCTTGAACCGCACCGCCTTGCCGGAGCTCGAGATCAGCAGCGCGTCGCAGTGCCCGTCGGTGAGCGCCACCCCGACCAGGGTGTTGCCCTCCTCGAGCTCCAGCGCGATCAGGCCGTTCGAACGGGGCCGGGAGAACTGCTCGAGGGGCGTCTTCTTGACCGTGCCGTTGCCCGTGGCCATGAACACGAACCAGCCCTCGGAGTACTCCTTGATGGGCAGGATCGCGGTGATCCACTCCTCGGCCACCAGCGGCAGCATGTTCACCAGCGGCCGGCCCTTGGCGCCGCGGCCGGCCTGGGGAATCTGATAGACCTTCAGCCAATACACCTTGCCCAGGTTCGAGAAGCACAGCAGCGTGTCGTGACTGTGGGCCACCAGCAGATGCTGGACGAAGTCCTCGTCCTTCACCGACGTGGCCGCGCGGCCGCGCCCGCCCCGCTTCTGGGCCTGGTAGCTGTCCAGCGGCTGGGTCTTGGCGTAGCCCTGGTGGGAGATGGTCACCACCAGGTCTTCCTCGTTGATCAGGTCCTCGATGGTGAGGTCTTCCTGGGAGGACAGGATCTCGGTCCGCCGGTCGTCGCCGTAGGCCTCGCGGATGGCGCCAAGCTCGCCGCGGATCACCTCGATCAGCCGCTCCCGGGAAGCGAGGATGTCCTGCAGATCGGCGATCTCGTCGAGAATGCCCTGGTAATCCTCCAGCAGCTTGCCCTGCTCCAGCGCGGTGAGCCGCTGCAGGCGCATGTCGAGGATGGCCTGGGCCTGCTCCTCGGACAGCCAGTAGAGGCCGTCGCGGAAGCCGTACTGCTCGGGCAGGCCGTCCGGCCGGCAGGCGTCGCTGCCCGCCCGGGACAGCAGTTCCTGCACCGCGTCCGACTCCCAGCCGCGGCCCATCAGCGCTTCCCGCGCCTCCGCCGCGCCGGGCGAGGCCTTGATCAGCTCGATCACCGGGTCGATGTTGGCCAGCGCCACGGCCTGGCCTTCCAGGATGTGGCCGCGCTGGCGGGCCCGGCGCAGCAGGTAGATGGAACGCCGGGTGACCACCTCGCGGCGGTGCTGGAGGAACGCCTCCAGCATCTGCTTCAGGTTCAGCAGCCGCGGCTGGCCGTTCTCCAGCGCCACGCAGTTGATGCCGAACACCGACTGGAGCTGGGTCTGGGCGTAGAGGTTGTTCAGCACCACCTCGCCGGAATCGCCCCGGCGCAGCTCGATGACGATGCGCAGACCGTCCTTGTCGGACTCGTCGCGGAGCTCGGTGATGCCCTCGATTCGCTTGTCCTTGACCAGCTCGGCGATCTTCTCGATCAGCCGCGCCTTGTTGAGCTGGTAGGGAATCTCGGTGATGACGATGGTGTCCTTGTTGGACTTCTCGTCGTGCAGCACCTCGGCCCGGGCGCGCACGTAGATGCGGCCGCGGCCGGTGCGGTAGGCCTCGACGATGCCGGCGCGGCCGTTGATGATCGCCGCCGTCGGAAAATCCGGGCCCTGCACGTATTCCATCAGGCCGTCGATGGTGATGGTCGGGTCGTCCAGCAGCGCCAGGCAGGCGTCGATCACCTCGCGCAGATTGTGGGGCGGGATGTTGGTGGCCATGCCGACGGCGATGCCCGAGCTGCCGTTCACCAGCAGGTTCGGCACCTTGGTGGGCAGCACGTCCGGCATCTGCAGCGTGTCGTCGTAGTTCGGCACGAAGTCGACGGTCTCTTTGTCGAGATCCGCCAGCAGCTCCGTGGCGAACCGGTCCATGCGCACCTCGGTGTAACGCATGGCCGCCGGCGGGTCGCCGTCCACCGAGCCGAAATTGCCCTGCCCGTCCACCAGCGGGTAGCGCATGGAGAATTCCTGGGCCATGCGCACGGCGGTGTCGTAGATGGCAGCGTCGCCGTGGGGGTGGTACTTACCCATGACCTCGCCGACCACCCGGGCCGACTTCATGTAGGGCCGGTTCCAGACGTTGTTGAGCTCGCTCATGGTGAACAGCACGCGCCGGTGCACGGGCTTGAGACCGTCGCGCACGTCGGGCAGCGCACGGCCCACGATGACGCTCATGGCGTAGTCGAGATAGGACTGCCGCAGCTCGTCCTCGATGTTGACCGGAATGATCTCCCGGCCCTGATCAGACCCCAGATCGGACATAAGAAGGCATCATGGGAAAAGCGCGATATTTTATCACGACGGCGGGGGGAACACCCCCTCCTGACCTGCCCCCCGCCCCCGTAGGAGCGGCCTCCCGGCCGCGATTGTCCGGGCCATCCAGATCGCGGCCGGGAGGCCGCTCCTACGGGGTCATCGGGAGGCGTGGCCCTGTATAATCCGCCGATGGCGAAACAGGACTGCGATCAGATCATCGACGCCCGCTGGGTGCTGCCCGTGGCGCCGGTCAACGAGGCGCTCGAGGAGGCCAGCGTGGCGGTCGGCGACGGCCGGATCCGCGCGGTGGGCCCGCGGGAGGCGGTGCACGCCGCCTGGCAGGCGCCGACGGTGTGCCGGCTGCCGGACCACGCCCTGCTGCCGGGGCTGGTGAACGCCCACGGCCATGCCGCCATGACCCTGCTGCGCGGCTTCGCCGAGGACGCGCCGCTGGCGGAATGGCTGAGCCAGCACATCTGGCCGCTGGAGGCCCGCCTGGTGAGCGAGGCGTTCGTCCGGGACGGCACCCGGCTGGCGGCGGCGGAGATGATCCGCAGCGGCACCACCTGCTACTCGGACATGTACTTCTTCCCCGAGGTCAGCGCCGCCGTGGCCCGGGAGGCGGGCCTGCGCTGCCAGGCCGTGTTCCCGATCGTGCCCTTTCCCAACGCCTGGAGCGACGGTGTCGACGACGCCCTGCACAAGGGCATGGCCCTGCACGACACCTACCGGGAGCACCCGCTGGTCACCGTCGCCTTCGGCCCCCACGCCGCCTACAGCGTCGACCGGCCCGACCTGGAGCGCATCCGCACCTACGCCGACGAACTGGAGGCGCCGGTCCAGATCCACCTGCACGAGACCGCCGCCGAGGTGGCGGACGCCCGGGCCGAACACGGCGTGAGCTGGATCGGCCTGCTCGACCAGCTCGGGCTGCTCACCCCGCGGCTGCAGGCGGTCCACGTCACCCAGGCCGACGCCGACGAGATCGCCGCCCTGGCTCAGGGCGGGGTCAGCGTGGTGCACTGCCCGCACTCGAATCTCAAACTGGCCAGCGGCATCTGCCCGGTCGCCACGCTCCACGACGCCGGCATCAACGTCGCCCTGGGCACCGACGGCGCCGCCTCGAACAACACCCTGGACGTGCTGGCCGAGGCCCGGCTGGCGAGCCTGCTGGCCAAGATCTCCACCGGCGACACCCGGCGGCTGCCGGAGGCCCGGGCGCTGGAGATGGCGACCCTGGGCGGCGCCCGGGCGCTGGGCCGGGAGGCCGAGATCGGCTCCCTGGAGGCCGGCAAGCTGGCCGACATGATCGCCGTGGATCTTGGCGCCGCGCGTTTCCAGCCCGTCTACGACCCCACCTCGGCGCTCATTCACGGGGCGGCCGGCAGCGCGGTGAGCCACGTCTGGGTCGGCGGCCGCGCACTGCTGTACGATCGCGCCCTCATGACCCTGGACGAACCCGCCGCCATCGCCGCCGCCGCGGCCTGGCTGGAACAGGTGAGGAACTGAAGCCATGACCGTGAACGTCGACCAGTCGGAAATCGCCAAGTTCGAGGCCCTGGCCAGCCGCTGGTGGGATCCGGAAGGCGACTTCCGGCCGCTGCACGACATCAACCCGGCCCGGGTCGAATACATTCAGGCGCGAGCCGACCTGGCGGCCGGGCCGCTGGTGGACGTGGGCTGCGGCGGCGGCATTCTCAGCGAGAGCCTGGCCCGGGCCGGCGCCACGGTGACCGGCATCGACATGGCCGAAGCGCCCCTGTCGGTGGCGCGGCTGCACGCGCTGGACACCGGCGTCGAGGTGGAATACCTGGCCACCACCGCCGAGCAGCTCGCCGCCGAGCGCCCCGGCGGCTACGCCACGCTGACCTGCCTGGAGATGCTCGAGCACGTGCCCGACTACCCGTCGACGGTGCAGGCCTGCGCCGACCTGGTGGCGCCGGGCGGCCAGCTCTTCTTCTCGACCATCAACCGCAACCCCAAGTCCTACCTGATGGCCGTGGTCGGCGCCGAGTACGTCCTCGGCCTGCTGCCCAAGGGCACCCACGACTACGGCAAGTTCATCCGGCCCCACGAGCTGGCCGACGCGGTGCGCCGGGCGGGCCTGGTCGTCCAGGACGTGCGGGGCATGCGCTACAATCCGTTCACCCGCAACTGCACCCTGTGCGACGACGTCGACGTCAACTATCTCCTGCATGCCAGCAAACCCTGACTATCCCGAGCTCACCGCCGGCCGCGAGCACTGGCGCTACCTGCCCGACCCGGACTGCCTGAAGGACCGGGTCATCCTGGTCACCGGCGCCGGCGACGGCATCGGCCGCGCGGCCGCGAAGACCTTCGCCTGCCACGGCGCCCACGTGATCCTGCTGGGCCGCACCCGGGAGAAGCTGGAGGCGGTGTTCGACTGGATCACGGCCCGCACCGACACCCGGCCGGTGATCGTGCCCTGCGACCTCGAGGCGCTGAACGACGAGGCCAGCCAGGCGCTGGTGGCAGCCATCGACGGCGAGTTCGGCCAGCTCCACGGCGTGCTGCACAACGCCTCGCTGCTGGGCCTGCGGGTGCCCATCGCCCACTACGACACCCACCAGTGGGCCCGGGTGATGCAGGTGAACGTCAACGCCCAGTTCCTGCTGACCCGGGATCTGCTCGGCCTGCTGGAGGCCAGCGGCGACGCCTCGGTGGTGTTCACCTCGTCCAGCGTCGGCCGCCAGGGACGGGCCTACTGGGGCGCCTACGCGGTGTCCAAGTTCGCCACCGAAGGGCTGTGCCAGGTGCTCGCCGACGAGCACGAGCACGCCGGCATGATCCGCTTCAACTCCCTCAATCCCGGCGCCACCCGCACCGGCATGCGGGCGGCCGCCTACCCGGCGGAAAACCCCGCCCAGGTGGCCACCGCCGAATCGCGTATGGACATCTATCTGTACCTGTTCGAGGCCGCCTCCCGGCACGTCAACGGCGCCGCCCTGGATGCCCGCGACTGGCCCGGACCGACGGATTCCTGACGCCCCGAGCGCCGGAATATTGACGCCGTCGACTCGTTGACGCAGGCCCCGGCCGGCCGCCTGATCGCAACCGCTTGTTTTAAAAAGGTTTTCTCAAATTGCCGAAAGTGGCACGAATTTCGCTGCCTACCGGGGCGCAGATCCCGGAACAGCGCGCGGGGCGTTCATCCGCCCGAGCGCGGCAACGACCACAGAGGACAACGGCGAAATGATGTCGATCACCAACCTGCAGCAAGCGGATTCGCCCCGCCACCTGGCCCTCGATCAGGCCCTCGCGCTGGTGCAGAACCTGCACCGGCACCTGGACACCGAGACGCTGGTCGACACCCTCTGGCAGCAGGCGGCCGCGCTCGCCCAGGCCAGCGGACTGCGCTACCGGCACCCGGACCACGGCCTGGACATCGATCTCGGCGACGGGCCCCACTCGGCGAGCTACACCCTGACCCATCAGGGCGCAGAGCTGGGCGAGCTGGTGTTCCGCTTCCGCAGCCGGGTGGACGAAGCCGCCCTAGCCCGGGCCGAGGACCTGCTGGCGCTGGCCATGCCGGCGCTGCGCAACGCGCTGATTCATCACCAGGCCCGTCAGCGCGCCGCCCACGCCGAGAACGTGGAGATCCTGGCGTCGGCGCCGCCGGAATCGCGCCTGCGCCGCCGCCCGGCGGACGCCGTCCGCGACACGGCTTCGGACGACGCGCTGGTGCTGGTGAGCCTGGACGGCTTCGACGAGATCCGCGAGCGCCACGGCGAGACCTGGGCGCACACCCTGATTCACACCATCGGCGAGCAGATCCGCGAGGGGCTGCGGGACGCCGACAGCGTGTTCCAGATCGACGAGGGCCTGCTGGCGGTGCTGCTGCCCCGCACCAGCGAACCCGCCGCCCTGGACGTGGCCCGCAAGATCCGGGTGCTGATCGCCGGCCTGCACCTGCGCGACGGCCGGGTGACCAGCCAGCTCACCGCCTGCATGGGGGTGGCCGGCGCCAAGGCCGCCAAGACGCCGGAGGACGTGCTGGACCGCGCCAACGCCGCGCTGGCCGCGGCACGGAACGAAGGCAGCAACACCATTCGCGCCGCGTCGATCTGACCTCCCTGTAGGAGCGGCCGAACTCCGTTCGGCTTGGCGCTCGCAGAGCGAGCGCACGGCCTCCCGGCCGCGACCGCGCCGGCAGGCGCGCTGAGCTGATCGATGCTTGTCGGTAGTCCCTGAGAAGATCGCGGCCGGGAGGCCGCTCCTACAGGGGGTCGCTGGGGTCCGCGAGGTTGGGCAGGTCGGGATAGGGCAGCAGCAGCGTTTCTTCCTCGGCGCGCTTGTCGCGACTGACGCGGCGACGCTTCGGCAGGGTCAGCGGCAGCCGCAGCAGGCGGTAGAGGGTCTTGAGGTCCGCTTCGCCGAGTTCCCGCAGCCGGCCGTTGCGCAGGGTGGACGGCAGGATCACCGGACCGTAGCGCACCCGCTTCAGCCGGCTGACCATCAGGCCCATGGCCTCGAACAGGCGCCGCACCTCCCGGTTCCGTCCTTCCAGCAATACCACGTGGTACCAGTGGTTGGCCCCGGAGCCGTTGAAGTAGCGCACGTCGCTGAACGCCAGGTGCTCGCCGTCCACGTCGACACCTTCCCGCAGCGCGGCGATCTGGCCGTCGTCGAGCCGGCCGTTCACCCGCACCGCGTACTCCCGGTCGAGGCCGGTGGAAGGATGCATCATGCGGTGCGCCAGAGCGCCATCGTTGGTGAGCAGCAGCAGGCCGGCCGTCTGCACGTCGAGCCGGCCGATGGAGATCCAGCGCCCGCTCCGCAGCGGCGGCAGATCGTCGAACACGGTGCGCCGGCCCTCGGGATCCTTGCGCGTGCAGATGACGCCGGCCTGCTTGTTCAGGACCAGCACGCGGCAGCCGTCCGCCGGCGCCCGGGACAGGGGGCGCCCGTCCACGGCCAGGGACGCGCCGGGGCCGATGCGCTGGCCGAGGTGGGCCGGCTCGCCGTCGACCGTGACGCGGCCGTCGGCGATCCACTGCTCCATCTCGCGCCGGGAGCCGAGGCCGAGCTCGGCGAGAACCTTGTGCAGCTTTTCCGCCGGCTCGCTGCCGGCCGGCGCCTGCGCCTCAGCGGCGCTGGGTCGGGAGGCGGACGACCTCCGCCGAGGCGGGGTTCTCGTCCGCTGCTTCGTCGCCGCCTTCCGACGCGTCGTCGGCGTCGGCGAATCCTCCGGCGTCGTCCGGCCCGTCGGCTTGCGCGTCCTGGCGGTCGGCTTCGCCTTCCCCCGTTTCGTGGCCGTCGCCGGCGTCGTCTTCCTGGAGCGCGGCTCCGGCCGACTGCCCGGCCGTTTCGTCTTCCGCTCCGGCATCGTCTGTGGACTCCGTGTCGTCGTCTGCGTCAGCCAGGTCTCCGGCGGCCGCTTCCCAGGCGTCCGCGTCCGGATCGCCCATCAGTTCCGGATGGTCGCGCTCGGCCACCTCCCGGGCCTCATCGGCGACCTCCTCGATGACCAGCGGCTCGACCAGCGAGCGGATCTCCGCCAGCGGCGGGAGCTGATCCAGGCTCTTCAGGTCGAAATAGTCGAGAAATTCCCTGGTGGTGCCGTACAGGCTCGGCTTGCCGGGCACCTCGCGCTGCCCGACGACGCGGATCCAGCCGCGCTCCTGCAGGGTGCGCATGATGTTCTGACTCACCGACACGCCCCGCACCTGCTCGATGTCGCCCCGGGTGACGGGCTGGCGGTAGGCGATCAGCGCCAGGGTCTCCAGCAGCGCCCGGGAGTAGCGCGGCGGCTTCTCCTCCCACAGCCGGCTGACCCACTCGGCGAGTTCCTGGCGCACCTGGTAGCGGTATCCGGACGCCACCCGCTTCAGCTCGTAGCCGCGGCCCTCCGCCTCGGCTTCCAGGGTCTTCAGGGTGTCCCGGATCTGGCCCCGCCCCTCCTCGGAATCGAGCTCGTGATGGGCGAACAGCTTGGTGAGATCGTTGACGGTGAGCGGGCCGTCGGCGGCCATCAGCGCCGCCTCGACGATCTGCTTGAGCTTGCCGCTGTCGATCAGGTCCGCCACGTCAGGCTCCGTCCACGGCGGTCATGCGGCCGCGCACGTAGATGGGCGCGAAGGCGCCGTTCTGGACGAGCTCGACCAGGGACTCCCGCAGCAGCTCGAGCAGTGCCAGAAAGGTCACCACGACCCCCATGCGGCCTTCCTTGACGTCGAACAGCGTGCCGAACCCGACGAAGTCGGTGGCGGAGTTGACCCGCTGCAGCACGTCGCTCATGCGCTCCCGCACGGACAGCGGCTCCAGGGTGACCTGGTGATGCTGGAACATCTCGGCGCGGCGCAGCACCTGGGCCAGGGCCGTCAGCACCTCCTTGAGATCCACCTCCGGGTCGGCGTGCTGGCGCACCAGCTCCGGGCGCTCGGCATGCACCGGATAGATGTCGCGCTCGAGCCGCGGCAGCTCGTCGAGGTTCTCCGCGGCGGTCTTGATCTGCTCGTACTCCTGCAGCCGGCGGATCAGCTCGGCGCGGGGATCGTCCTCGTCCTCCTCGTCGCTCACCGGCCGCGGCAGCAGCATGCGCGACTTGATCTCCGCCAGCATGGCGGCCATGACCAGGTACTCGCCGGCCAGCTCGAGCTGCATGGCCTTCATCAGCTCCACGTAGGCCATGTACTGCTCGGTGATCTCGGCCACCTTGATGTCGAGGATGTCCAGATTCTCGCGCCGGATGAGGTAGAGCAGCAGGTCGAGGGGCCCCTCGAAGGTCTCGAGGAACACCTCGAGCGCCTCGGGCGGAATGTAGAGGTCGGTGGGCAGCTCGCGCACCGCCTCGCCACGCACCAGGGCGATGGTCTCCTGGGCGCTGTCCTGCTGACGGATCTCGTGCAGCCTCGGTCGCTGGGCGGGATTCATGTCTGTCGTGTTCCCCTCGGGTTCGCGTCCTTCAGGCGGACGCGCGGTCACTTGTACGAAATGCCGATGGCCGAGCGCACGGCGTCGAGGGTCTCCCTGGCCGCATCGCGCGCTTTTTCCGCCCCTTCCAGCAGGATGGACTGTACCAGATCGGGGTCCTGCTCGAACTGCTCGGCCCGGCTGCGCATGGTCGCCTGCTCTTCGTTGATGGCGTCGATCAGCGGCTTCTTGCAGTCCAGGCAGCCGATGCCGGCGCTGCGGCAGCCTTTGGCCGCCCAGGTCCGCGTGTCCTCGTCCGAATAGATCTCGTGCAGCGAGAACACCGGACAGACGTCCGGGTTGCCGGGGTCGCTGCGGCGGACCCTGGCCGGGTCCGTCTTCATGGTGCGCACCTTCTCCTCCACGGATTCCGGCGCTTCCCGCAGGCTGATGGTGTTGTGATAGGACTTCGACATCTTCTCGCCGTCGAGGCCAGGCACCTTGGCCTGGGGGGTCAGCAGGGCCTGGGGCTCCGGCAGGATGATCCGCCCGCCGCCCTCGAGGTAGCCGAACAGGCGCTCCCGGTCGCCGATGGACAGGTTCTGCTGCTCGGAGAGCAGCGCCCGGGCCCGCTCGAGGGCCTCGGCATCGCCCTGCTCCAGGTATCGGCGGCGCAGATCCCGGTACATTTTGGAAGCTTTCTTGCCCATCTTGGCGACGGCCGCCTCGGCCTGCTCCTCGAAGCCCGGCTCGCGCCCGTAGATGTGGTTGAAGCGCCGGGCCACCTCCCGGGTCAGCTCCACGTGGGCGACCTGATCCGCGCCCACGGGCACGTGCCCGGCGCGGTAGACTAGGATGTCCGCCGACTGCAGCAGCGGATAGCCGAGAAAGCCGTAAGTGGCCAGGTCCCGGTCGTTGAGCTTGGCCTGCTGGTCCTTGTAGCTCGGCACCCGCTCGAGCCAGCTCACCGGCGTGATCATGGACAGCAGCAGGTGCAGCTCGGCGTGCTCGGGCACCTTGGACTGGACGAACAGGGTCGCCGCGCCGGGATTCACCCCGGCCGCCAGCCAGTCCACCACCGTGGTGAAGGTGTGCTGCTCGATGTCCTGGGCGTGCTCGTAGTTGGTGGTCAGCGCGTGCCAGTCCGCCACGAAGAAGAAGCACTCGTACTCGTGCTGGAGCTGCACCCAGTTGCGCAGCACGCCGTGGTAGTGGCCCAGATGGAGGCGCCCGGTGGGGCGCATGCCGGATAGCACCCGGTTGCCGGAGTCGTTACTGCTCAAAGCAGCACCTTGTGCAACGTACAAGCGCGCATTATAGGGTTGCAGGCGTCCAATGTGGGAGGTTCGCGGCCCGGGGATTCGCCCATCAGAGCTCGAATCGGCCGGCCCCCTCCCGCACCACCTCCGGCGCGGGGCCGGTGAGGTCCACCACGGTGGTGGGCACGAGACCGCCGTTGCCGGAGTCGATGACCAGGTCGACGGCGTGCTCGAGGCGCTCGCGGATGTCCTCCGGGTCGGTCATCGGCACGTCGTCGCCGGGCAGCAGCATGGTGGTGGTCATCATCGGCACCTCCAGCATCTCCAGCAGGCCGAGCGCCACCGGGTGGTCGGGAATGCGGATGCCGATGGTCTTCTTCTTCTCGTGCACCAGCCGCCGCGGCACCTCCCGGGTGGCCGGCAGCAGGAACGTGAACGGGCCCGGCGTGCAGCGCTTGAGCAGCCGGAAGCTGGCGTCGTCCACGCGGGCGTACACGGCGATGGCCGACAGGTCGCGGCAGGTCAGGGTGAAGTGATGACCCTTGTCGAGACGCCGGATCTGGCGGATGCGGTCCAGGGCCGACTTCTCGCCGATCTGGCAGCCGAGGGCATAGGTGGTGTCGGTGGGATACACGACGACCCCGCCGCCGGCGATGATCTCCGCCGCCCGGGCGAGCAGCCGGGGCTGAGGGTTCTCCGGATGGATGGCAAAATACTGGCTCACGCCTTTATTATCACACGCCCATGCCCCCCAATCCCAAACTTCCGGCGTCATGACCCAGTTTCTCGATTTCGTGCCGATCGCGATGTTCGTGGCCGTGTACTTCGCCATGGACATCTACTGGGCCACCGGTGCCCTGATGGCCGCCGTCACCCTGCAGGTCGCCGCCTACCGGCTGATGGGCCGGCCGCTGTCCCGGGAACTGCACCTGACCTTCTGGGCCAGCCTGGTCTTCGGCGGCCTGACGCTGGCGTTCCGCAATGAGACGTTCATTCAGTGGAAGCCCACCATCGTCAACTGGCTGCTGGCGGCTTCCCTGGTGGGCAGCTTCTACGTCGGCCGCACCAACCTGATGAAGCAGCTTCTCGGCAAGCAGCTTTCTCTCGTCGACGAGGTGTGGACCCGGCTCAATTTCGGCTGGGCGTTCGGCTTCTTCCTCGCCGGCGTGCTCAACCTGGTGGTGGCCTACAACTTCTCGATGGAGTTCTGGGTCACCTACAAGCTGGTCGGCGGGTTCGCGCTGACCTTTCTGTACATCGTGATCACCATGGTCTACCTGTCCCGCACGGGCATGCTCGAGCACCAGCAGCCCACCGAGCGGCAGGACGGGGACGATGGCAAGACGATCACGCAATCGGGATCCGGAGATTGAAGGAACAGCACCTGACCCAGCCCCACGCGCGCCGGCGGCGCAGCACACTGGCTTCGGCCGCGCTCCTCGGCGCGCTGCTCGCGGCGCCCGTCACCGCCGCCGGCGAGACCATGTACGTGTCCGACGAGCTGCTGATCACCTTCCGCACCCAGCCGAGCACCCGCGGCGAGATCCTGCGCAACCTCTCCTCCGGCACCGCGGTGGAGGTGCTGGAGATGCCGGCCGAGGGGGAATGGGCCCGGGTGCGCCTCGGCAGCGGCCGGGAGGGCTGGGTGCGCAAGCAGTACCTGCAGGCCCAGCCGGTGGCCCGGGACCAGCTCGCCGCGGCGAACCGCGAGGTCGAGCAGCTCACGCGCACGGTCGCCGAGCTGCGGGAGCGCCTGAACACGGTGCAGGCCGCCCGGTCCGAAGCGGAGCAGAGCACCGAGAATCTGGACGAACGGGTCAACACTCTGACCCGGGAGCTGGCGGAGATCCGCCGGGTCTCCGCCTCCGCCATCGAGACGGCCGCCGAGAACCGCCGCCTGCAGGAGCTGAACGGCCGGCTGCGCGCAGAGCTCGACACCCTGGTGGAGGAACGCGACCGGCTCGAGGCCGCGGCGGAGCAGCGCTGGCTGATGATCGGCGGCGGGCTGGTGCTGGCCGGCCTGGTGCTGGGCCTGGTGATCAAGTCCCG
>MDTG01327413.1_pt1 | contig 27427 bp, 27 predicted proteins | sample 811421 | NCBI WGS metagenome assembly MDTG01 (sample SAMN05326645, study PRJNA326480) | marine metagenome | isolation source: seawater | place: Pacific Ocean: South East | collected 2011
ACATTATTAAAAAAGTATAATTTATGAAGAGGAGAATACTAAAATAGCCCGGGTGGTGGAATTGGTAGACACAAGGGACTTAAAATCCCTCGATAGCGATATCGTGCCGGTTCAAGTCCGGCCCCGGGTACCAAGTTTTAAATACAAAATGAAATACTGGGTTGTTGCAACTTACAAAATCAATGAGATTAAAAGAGCAGAAAGCAATCTTTCAAATCAAAAAATTGATTATTATTTACCTATAATAAAAGTAAAAAATATTAACTCTAATCTTTCAGAAGAAATACTCTTTCCTGGTTATATTTTTATAAATATTAAACTTGAGGATTACTCAATAATAAAATATACCAAGGGAATTAAAAAGGTTGTGAAATTTGGAAATAGCATTGCCCGATTGACTAACGATGAAATTAATAACATCAAATCTATTGAAAAATTATCAAAAGAAAAACCTATAATTTCAAATATTAACATCGGCCAAGAAGCCATTGTCTCAGACGGTCCTTTCAAAGGAAATTTAGTAAAGGTTTGTTCTCTTCCATCAAAAGATAGAATCGAAGTTTTATTAACCATTCTCGGCTCTTCGAGAAAAGTCAATATTTTCAAAAAAGATTTAGTATTTTAAATGCGATTTTTTGTCGTTTAGATTTGAAATTTTAACTGTTATAGTTCAATAATTGAACGGTATTAGATTTTTGTATTTGAAATATATGCCGTGCGGTAGCTATTTTATAAAATCAAAATTTTTTTAATTAATTCCAAAAAATATATTCATGAGCTCAAATATATCCATCTCAGAAGAATCATTAGAACTTATGCATATTCTTGAAAAGAATCCGTTCATAACCCAAAGACAACTATCCGAAAAAATAGGCTCAAGTATAGGCAAAGTAAATTATTGCTTAAAAGGTTTAATAGATATTGGCTTTGTTGTGACGGAGAATTTTAGTAATTCCAATCATAAATTAAAATATGCATACATTTTAACTCCTAAAGGAATCCAACAAAAAATAATTATTACTAAACGATATATTTTAAAAAAAATGAAAGAACACGATAAACTTGTAGAATACTTAAACCAATAATCTTTATGCAAGAATTAGATAATAAAACACACTCACATGACTTTGATGATGAAATCGCTCTTCGAGAGTTGTTTTTTGTTTTAGTTAAAGGCAGATGGATTATTACTTTTATGACAGCTTTTTTTTCGATTGTTGGAATTATTTATAGCCTCTCCTTGCCTAACATATACGAATCTAAAGCTTTGTTAGCTCCTTTAGGTGAATCTTCGTCTTTGATGAGTGGAGCCTTAAGTCAGTATAGTGGACTTGCAGGATTAGCAGGAATTAATTTGCCAACTGGAGAAAATAACAGTAATCATAAAAAAGCAATCGAGCTAATGAATTCTCTAAATTTTTTTGAAAAAAATATAATGCCGAAAATCTTTCTTCCAGATCTCATGGCTTTAGAGTCTTGGGATGATAAGAATAATACAATAATTTATGATGATAGTATTTTTCAAAAGGATTCAAATACTTGGGTTAGAGATTTTTCCTACCCGCAAAAATTGATACCAAGTGCTCAAGAAAGTTTTGAGGTTTTTAAAGGAGATAACTTGAGTATTTCAGAAGATAAAAAAACTGGATATGTTGCCTTTTCTATAAAACATCAATCTCCACTAATTGCAAAACAATGGGTTCAGATAATTGTTGAAGAAGTCAACTCCTTTTATAGACAAAAAGATAAAGAACAGTCGGAAAAAGCTATTATTTATCTTAATAAACAAATGACAAACACCTCTTTATCGGAAATTAGGCAAGTAACTGCTTCACTTTTAGAAAAAGAAATTCAAAAATTAACTTTAGTTGAGGCTAATAAAGATTATGTTTTTGAGTATGTCTATCCTCCATCAGTGATGGAAAAAAAATCAGAGCCAAATAGATCTCAAATCGTTATTTTATCCTCTTTACTTGGCGCCTTTTTGAGCATAATTATTGTTTTATTAAGACATTATCTCTCAAAAGAGAAAAATGTATTAAAAAGAATAAATAGTTAGGATTTGATAGAGAAGATAATACGCTCCAAATGACTTTTAAAAATTTTCTCGACTGGATGTCAATTCATGCATCTTTATTTGTAACGAAGAGCATTAGTTTTAGTTGAAGAATAACTTTTTTAAAAATAGGATTAGATGTGAGATATAAAATAACAGTAGTTGGTGCTGGATATGTTGGGATGTCAATTGCAACTCTGTTATCGCAGCATAATGATGTCGTTTTGTTTGATGTTGATAAAAAAAGAATCGATCTTATAAATGCTAAAAAATCAACAGTTAAGGATGCAGATATAGAAAGATTTTTTAACAATAAAAATCTTCAGTTATCAGCGACTGATGATCCCGTATTGGCATATAGAAATGCCTCCTTTGTAGTTGTGGCGACTCCAACTAATTATGATCCTGTAACTAGTAGGTTCGATACTAATCAAGTTGATAAGGTTTGTAGAGATGCTCTTCTAATTAACAAGAATGCATTTATTGTAATTAAGTCAACACTTCCAATTGGTCATACGGCGCATATGCAAGAGTTACTAGGTACAAAAAAAATAATATTTTCACCAGAGTTCCTAAGGGAAGGCAAATCTCTCCATGATAATCTATATCCATCTCGAATTATCATCGGAGGAAATTGTCCTTTAGCGAATTCTTTCGCAGAGTTACTAGTTCAAGGTAGTGAACTAGAGGAACCTGAAATTTTATTTATGGATTCTACAGAAGCTGAAGCAGTTAAGTTATTTTCCAATACCTATTTGGCAATGAGAGTTTCATTTTTTAACGAATTGGATAGCTATGCCATTTCAAACAAATTGGATACTGAATCCATCATAAAGGGAGTTAGCTTAGATCCTAGAGTCGGGTCTGATTATAATAATCCTTCTTTCGGATATGGTGGTTATTGCTTACCCAAAGATACAAAACAATTATTAGACTGTTTTAGCTCCACGCCACAAAATCTAATAAGTGCCATAGTCGCCTCTAATGATACTCGGATTGATTTCATGGCTGATGAGATTCTTAAAGATAATCCCAGTTGCGTTGGAATTTACCGGCTTGTTATGAAAGCTGGTTCAGATAATTTTAGATCCTCAGCCGTTGAATTTATTATCCAACGGATTTTGAAATCAAATGTTCAGATAATTATTTATGAACCTGATTTCGACGGAAAAGAGTTTCTAAACTGTAAAGTGATTAATGATTTCGGAGATTTCGAGAGCCAAGCTGACATTATCGTTGCAAACCGAAAAACACCAGAAATAGAAAAGTTGAGAAATAAAGTTTTTTCAAGAGATGTATTTGGGTATAACTAGGTTAAAAATAATTTCTATAGTTATTGGTTCAAAGAAGATAAGCGTACTTTAGGTTATTTGATGAGATTTCATAATGAACAAAAAAAAGTTCTTGTCACTGGGGGATGCGGTTTCCTGGGCTCGCATTTGGTAGATAAGCTGATTGAAAGAGGTAATTATGTTATCGCTTTAGATAATTTATTTACTGGAAGTCGAAAAAATACTTCGCACCATGAATCAAATCCAAATTTTGAGTTTTTGAGTTATGATGTTGAAGAGAGTATTTCTATAGAAGTTGATGAAATTTATAATTTAGCTTGTCCCGCATCGCCCATACATTACCAGCATGACGCGATTAAGACGGTTAGAACGTGTGTTCTTGGAGCGATTAATTTACTTAATCTTGCCAAGCGTTTAGATGCAAAAATATTTCAAGCATCAACTTCTGAAGTATACGGAGATCCAGCTGAACATCCTCAGAAGGAAAACTATTTTGGGAATGTAAATCCTGTAGGCGAGCGAAGCTGTTACGATGAAGGGAAGAGAGTTTCGGAGACACTTTTTTTTAGCTATCATCGCGAAGAAAATATTGATATTCGAGTAGCACGAATTTTTAACACTTACGGTCCTAGAATGCACCCTAATGACGGACGCGTTGTTAGTAATTTTATTGTCCAAGCTCTTCAAGGTAAAGACTTAACAGTTTATGGTGATGGCAGCCAAACTCGCAGTTTTTGTTATGTTAATGACCTTATAGACGGCTTCTTGAAGTTTATGGACCTTACTCCGAGTGGAGAGGATTTGGCAGTTTATCCAGGCCCGCTTAACCTTGGTAATCCACAGGAATTTACTGTTTTAGAGTTAGCATACTTAGTCATATCCTTGACAGGATCTTCATCAAAAATTGTTTCATTGCCATTGCCTTCGGATGACCCTATCAAACGCAAGCCAGATATTACATTAGCGCAAAATTATCTGGATGATTGGTATCCCAAAATTGCTTTAGAGGAAGGTCTTAAAAAAACGATTGAATATTTTGATAATCTTTTGATCAAACGAAATTAAGTTTAAAAGAGAATTTATGTCCAACAGAGTTTTGGTAACAGGAGGTACTGGCTTCATAGGAAGTCACGTTGTAACTTCTCTTGTTAAGAAAGGATATGATATCGGAGTTATAGACGACCTTCGTAACTCTAAATTTGAGGTTCTTGGACGCCTTAAAGAAATAACTAGATCAGAAATAGATTTTTTTAAAGTGGATATCCTATTGGCGAAAGATGTTGTCAAAGCTTTTAAAGATTTCCAGCCTAACGCAGTTATCCATTTGGCTGCGGAAAAATCTCCCTCTGAATCTGTCTTCAATCCAGTAAAATATTACCATAACAATATTTTGGGTCTTTGTAATGTTTTAGATTCAATGGAGATCATTGAGTGCGATAAAATAGTTTTTTCATCATCAGCAAATGTTTATGGCGTCCCATCTTCCCTTCCAATTACGGAAAAAATGCCAACAATTCCTAATAATGCATACGGGCGCTCGAAACTTTTTGGTGAAGCCCTAATCAAGGACTGGTCTAATTGTAACCCGGCGAGAGGATCAGTTTCGTTGAGGTATTTTAATCCTGTTGGCGCCCATCAAAGCGGTTTAATTGGAGAGAATCCAGAAAAAGGAGAAAATATTTTCCCTAAGATTTTTCAATCTATCAATGAAAGCGTTCCGCTAAAAATATATGGAGATGACTACAACACGAGGGATGGGACGGGAGAAAGAGACTTTATTCATGTTATGGATCTCGCGGATGCTCATACCGATGTTATTACTGGATTACAAAAAAAAGTTGGATATGACTTTTTTAATGTTGGTACTGGCACTGGAACCACTGTTCTTGAGTTAGTTGACATGATGACTGCAGTATCAGGAGTCAAGATCCCTACAGAAATAGTTTCTCGAAGACCTGGCGATGTCGATAGTGCATTTGCGGATGCAACACGAATAGAGGACGCCTATGGTTGGATAGCCAAGTATAATTTAGAATCTATGTGTAGAGATTCATGGAATTGGATTAACTCTCTTTGATCTTTGCATATTTTTCAAAAGTTGCTGATTTAATGATTGGACTATTTGGCAAAGAATTATTTTAAGGATATTTTCGTTGGATGCCTTTTTATTGTAATTTATTGTATCATCTGAGGTTTGCATTACCTTTGGATTTGGCGAAGTGGCTTAATGAGAGTTAGCTGGCATAGAGGATTAGTCGAACTAGGGTCCATGATAATAGATGGTAGAGATTTTGATTATTAAAAATTTAATAGCGATTTAGTCGAATGAAGTTTCTTTTTTTCATCCCTGCAAGAGGCGGTTCAAAGGGAATCTTGAATAAAAACCTTCAATTAATTGGAGAAAAATCACTTACGGAAATTACCGTAGACTTTTTATGTCAAGCTGGACTTCAAGAATTTACGGTTTTATCTAGCGATAGTGACAAGATACTTCAAACTTGTCAGGCCAAGGGTATTTTATGCGATAAAAGGCCTAAAGCTTTTTCAGCTGATGAGACTACAACTGCAGCCACGATCAAGGAATTTATTCAAAGCGGACGAGGCAAGTATAATCTTGATCAAAACGATTGGATCATTATTGCGGAACCCACTAGTCCTTTTAGGCGGTTAGAAACGTTAGATCTTTTATTAGATGCCATAGAGTCTAATAAATTCGATAGTATTTATACGGTATATAAATCCTCAGCAGTTGAGTGGGTTGAGGGAAAAGATTTTTGGAGTAGAAAAGACAATGTTGATGGTAGTCTTTCTCGTAGGCAGACTAGGCCATCAAAATATCATGAATGTGGTGTTTTTTATGCAACTAAAGTAAAAAACATTACGTCCGAGTCAATCTTGGGTAAAAATAGCCATTGTATTGAAGTTGATAGTACCGAGGCTCTTGATATCAACTCTCCTTTAGATCTTGAGATCTGTCGTACATTATCAAATCAGTTAAATGAGGCTTGAACTATGAATTTTTTTGAAGACTTAGTGAATGAAGTTAGTGGGGGCGTTTATGTGATCGCCGAAGGGTGCGATAATCACATGGGCAGTACCATAGTTGCGAAAGCTTTAGTTGATGCAGCTATTGATTCTGGTGCAGACGCTATCAAGTTCCAGCATCATATTGTTGAGGAGGAAATGCTAATTAATGATTTATCTTCAGACAACTTTGCTGAACCATTACATGAATTTTTAAAAGTAAATGCCCTTAGCTTAGATCAGCACTATGACTTAAAAGCTTATTGCGATTCTAAGAAAATTACTTATTTATGCACTCCTTTCTCCTATAAGGCGGCTGTTGAAATTGAGGAATTAGTACCTTTTTTCAAGATTGGATCAGGCGAATTTCAAGATTATTGGTTCATTGATAGACTCACCGAGTTAAAAAAACCTATTATCTTTTCTACTGGAATGTGTGATGAGAGTGAACTCAAAGGTTGGATTCAGAGGTATAGCATGTCCATTGAGGACTTTGCGCTTCTGAATTGTATTAGTGAATATCCCCCAAAGTACGAAGATTTAAATATACGATTTTTACAAAAGCTTCAACAAATGAGTCCCTGTGTGGTGGGTCATTCAGACCATAGTCCAACAATTGGATCAAGTATTTCAGCGGTTTGTTTAGGCGCTCGAATTATTGAAAAACATATTACTTTATCTCATTTCATTACTGGCCCTGATGCTTCTGTCTCTCTTAACCCAGAAGAATTTAAAGCAATGGTTAAAGCTGTAAAGTTAGTAAGAGCGACACTTGGTGATTCTAAAATAATTCAAGATAAAGAAAAGCCAATAAGGGACTGGGCATATAGATCAATTGTAGCTGCACGAACCATTGTAGCTGGCAAAGTTATAACATCCAAAGATATATGTACAAAACGCCCAGGAAACGGAATTTTGAGTGCAAATTACGAGAGTGTTTTAGGTAAGAAAGCTTTAAAAGATATCGAAAAAAATACTGCTTTGTCATGGGAAGATTTAGGTGAGTAAAAAGATACTCGTTTTTACTGGCTCAAGGGGTGAGTGGGGTTATCTCAGACCTATTTTAGAGAAATTCAAAGACACCGACCATGAAGTCCGTTTAGCTATTACTAATATGCATGTCGATCCTTCTTTTGGTATGACTGAAAATGAAATTATTGCTGATGGTTTTCAGCCGCACTATAGAATCTTTATGAATGTGTCGGGAGATGCAAAATCGGCCTGGGCTAGATCTCTTGGAAAACTGGGTATTGAGTTGCCTAACGTTTTCAGTGATTTTTCTCCGGATATTATTTTATTAGCAGGCGATAGGGCTGAAACATTTATGGCAGCTGTTTCCGCTTTTTATAGTAATGTAATTATTGCACACATTCAGGCTGGTGAGTTATCAGGACATAAAGATGGAATGGCAAGGCATGCTTTAGGCAAATTAGCCCATGTACATTTTGCGAGTAACAAAGATGCAGCTGATCGCTTAAGTCGTTTAGGAGAAGAAGAATTTCGAATACATACCACTGGCGCCCCCCAATTAGATAATTTGCTAGATAAGAACGAAATTTCTAATATTAGTGATGTCTGTCTCAAGCTTCGATTAAAACCTTCAGATCGTTTTTGTTTATGTATAGTACATCCGAGCAGCAGTGACGAACAAGTTTCCCCCGCGAAGTTTGCTAAAATAATACATGAAGTACTTAAAGCTAGAGGTTTAAACCAAATATGGATATTGCCTAATAATGACTCTGGTAGTAATGATATAGTCAATGAAGTAACACATTTGCCAAAGGAATTTGTAAGAGTTACTCGAAACTTAGCTCGAAATGACTACGTAGCGCTTCTTTCCAATTGTGAGTTTATAATCGGCAATAGTAGCTCAGGAATCCTTGAGGCACCTAGCTTAGGGGTGGTTTCTATTAATATAGGGTCTAGACAAACTGGCAGATTAAGATCTCGAAAAGTGATTGATGTGCCTATCGCGTCTAAAGAATCTATTGATAAGGCTATCGACAATGTTTCTAGCGAGCAAAATACTGTTATCGATAAGCAATATGGTGATGGAAATAGTAGTTTAAAAATAGTGACCATATTGAATAATTTAGTAATAGATGAGAAGTTAAAGAATAAGTTTCTGATGGAGTGAAGTTATGGCTATTATCGTTAAAGAACATATAAGTTTGTCCGATGCTAAAGAACTAATGCAGAAAGAAAAATCTCGTTTAATATTTGTTGTCGATGATAGAGATAGTTTGGTGGGTGTTTTATCTCAGGGCGATCTATTAAAAATTCCTAATATTTCCTTGTCAATAAATTCATATATGGAAATGAATCCTGTATATCTTTTCGATGAAGATAGATCGAAAGCTTTAGAGATGATGAAAAAGTATGAATTTTCAGAGATTCCCATCCTAAGTAAGGACTTTAAGATACTTGATATAGTAACCATTTGGGAGTTGGTTTGAATTATAAAAAATTTCAAGTACATTTTTTTAAATTAGGATTTTCTAACTCATAAGATATTGTATGGTTTTAATTTATGGGTCTAGCGTTAGATTTAGTTTTAATATAGTACTTATACACTTTCCCAGTGGACCTTAAAAAGGATAGATAACAGGATATTGAAGAATCAATCAATGATAGTTTTGCGATGGCCAGTTGAGTTAAGTGGTGAATCGTCGGACGCAAAAACAATCATAAGAAGTATATGGATGGACTGCAAAAATATTTTTCGTGAGATTAAATACCCTTTTAGTAAAGGAAGCTAAGTTAAGTGTGAAATTATGGCGTTAAGAAATTTGTTTAAATTATTTTCATCAGAAGTGCTTGTGGTCGTTTTAGGTTTATGTGTTGGCGTATTTGTGGCTAGAGCTTTTGGCGCAGAAGGGAAAGGTTTACTAGCAGGAACGGCTGCTATAGTGGGTCTTACCGTTGCTTTAAGTTCCTTTGGTGTTAGTTACTCTGCAGTGAAGCTTGGCGGTGAGAATACTAATAGAATTATGTGCTTAGTTGCCTTGCTTGGGTCCACAATTTCATTACTTTTTTTACTTGGTTACCAATATTATATATTTCTGCCTTTTGATATCTCAAATAATATCCTAAAGTTATATATCTTATTTTTTTGTTCAATTTATAATTTACAGAGTTTGGCATTTATCGTTTCCCGGCCCTCTGGAAACACTTATTCAGTTGCTATTATTTGTGGGCAATTGATCTCATTTATCGCATTATCTATTATGTTTTTTCAGACGAAACTTGATCCAATTTGGATATTGTTATCTACTGCAACTGTTCAGTTTGTAGTAAGTTTTTATTATATAGAAAGCGTCCATGTCCGTGAATTAAGTAATAGCGTCAGTTCTTTTAAAGAATATATCAGTTCTAGCTTTACACAGGCCCCAATAATATATTTAACCTCAATAACTATCCACATTCCTATTTTGTTGCTTTCAGCGGAATCTATATTTGAAGCAGGTCTCTATGCTGTTGCAGCTTCCTCTGTATTGATGATCGGAAAAGTACCAAGATTGATGCATGGGATGAGTCTTGGTGGGATAATGTTTCATGGTAAGAGTGTTATGGTTGATTTTATAAAACTTCAATTATTTATGGTTATAGTAATTATAATTTTCCATGCACTAGCTGCCTTTTTAATAGAAATGTTGTTTGGCGCATCATTCTCAGGCGCGGTCACTCCTGCTGTAATTTTGGCTTACTCAATGTTGCCTTTATTGTTTATTAGCCTAGCAGAAGGGAAGCTAATTGTGGTTAAAAAATATAAATCCCTTATTGTGTGCAAGGCGATTTCCTGTTTAGTGCTCGCCCTCCTTATTTTTGGTGTGCAGTTAAATCTTGGAGAATTTAACAGTATTTCTCTCGCGTGGTGCATCTTATACTTCCGTTTATTCTCTGCTATTGCAATTTTCTGCACAACTAAGTGGGAATCAGTTGAAGTATTTGGATGAAGCTTCTAAAGATGTTTTTAAAATTTTCCGAAAATTATGGCTTCTTTGAAGTCCTCAACAATGTCATAAAACCGTTTTTAAAGTGTATTTATCAATATGAAAAATAAGATGAAATCTCAGGAATTTTTAAGGAGTTTAGAAATTTTTTATAATGAGCTAAATTACAGCGAAGACTATCGGATAATGGATAGCGTCGGGAGAAAAGAGAAATTGGGTATTATAGACGCGGGGTATGAAAATTTTTTTACGCAAAAATTGGCATACTTCTCTGGAAAGCAAAACACTTCATCAAATCAAACTCCTCTGTGTATTTTAGATTTCGGCAGTGGTACCGGCGAATTTACTGTTATGATGAATCTTCTGGGTCACAAGACTATCGGCATTGAATTGCATCAAACTCATCTTAAATTAGCTAAAATCCTTGCTAAAGAAAATGGATTATCTGAAGATTTATTTGTTTTTAACGATAAAAAAGAACTGCCATTTCCAGATAATTATTTCGATTTGGTTACGAGTTTTTCAGTTTTTGAACATTTAGATCAGGAAACGATTAGCTGGGTATTGCCGGAAATGCATCGCGTGTGTAAGGGTCACGTTTATACCTTAGTACCTAATCCAATTAAGCCTATAGATGATCATTCGGGCTTGGCATTTTTGAGTTACATGCCCAGATGGTTTGCACTATTATATTTAAAGTTTGTAAAAGAAAAATATGAATACTCTAAAGTTACATTATCTGGAGATTGGGATGTATATTACAGATTTTTGCCTAAATTGAAGCAACTCTTTGAAGATGCTAACTTTATTTTTGAATTTTTACCTGATTCTTTGCACTATCCACCTTTGGATAAAGTTCCTCCGGTTCATTGGATAGGGAAATCGATTAAAATCTTCGGATTCGATTTATTTGTTGGTATTCCATTAATGGCAAATTTTCTAATAAAAATGGGTAGACCAAAACAATATTATTATCCTTATCTCAATTTGGTATGCACGCCAAAGAAGGAAAACTTTAGACAAAAGGCGCATCATTGACCTTAATTCAAACCATAATTTTTACAGTTTTTCTTAAATTTTTCTATATTAGGAGTATCCAATTACATGCTAGATTTTTCTAAATTTTCTGAGACCAGAACAGTTATTGATCAAATTTCATATAAAGTTAAATATTACTTACTTCGAAGATTGTTTAGAGGTCTAAACCCTTTTTTTATGAATCCATCAGATATTATTACTCGATTCACAATAGCTTATGGAGTTCACGAGAGAATGGTTTTTGAGTTAATAAAGTTTATCAGCAGTAGTGAACACAATGATTTTCTGATTGATATTGGAGCAAACATCGGCTTAACTAGTGCTCAAACGGCTGGACGCTACAAGAAATATTATCTCGTAGAACCAAATCCAATAGTGTTCAACGTTCTCAAAGCTAATTTAGCTATCCATCTTCCGGCAGGTTCTTTTGAAACCTTTAATTTTGGGCTTTCTGACAAAGATATGCAGACAGAATTAATGATTCCTAAAGACAATTGGGGGGGTGCTTTTATTTTAGAAGGAAATGCTTATGAACAAAAAACCCTTCTTTCAAAAGATGGGAAAAAAAGTTTAAGCGAAGATGATTACCTCAAACAAAAAATAGTTCTCAGAGATTCTGAGGTTTTTATTGAAGATGTCATAGAGCGCCTAAAAAGGGAGGGACTTTCTAAAGGGCTTGTAAAAGTAGATGTTGAGGGCTATGAAATGAGAGTCCTTACTAAAATAATCCCTAAACTCATTGCTGCACAAATATCATGTTACATAATATTTGAGCAATGGGATGAAGCTTGGAATCGAGATCTATTAGATAATTTGGTTGATGGTTCTCTTGATATATGGTTACTAGATGAAAAAGATCCTGATGTGAATAGTATTTCTGGAGTTTTTCACCTTTTGAAAAGTTTTTTTTCTGGTAACAGAATCCAAAATCGTTTAAACCAGAATGCCTTTACGCCAATGGTTGGTAATATTTTGGTTAAAATTTAATAATGTAAACTGCGATAGCTATTTCTATCTTAGAGAATTTACATTAACTTGATACATAAAGTATTAGTATTAATCTTATTTTTTTAGATGGCTTGAAAGAAAATATATGAAACCTATAAAAATTAAATTAAGTATTCTGAAAGCTTTAATCATCGAGCGCATTCTAAGATTCTTTTTTAATAGATATATCAACAGAAAATATTTGAAAGGAATTGGAATGGAAGTGGGACCCGGTGAAAATCCCATTGCAACCTCAAAAAATACTATTTTTTTAGAAAAATTCGTAGACAATTATGATGAAATTTTCCCGAAAGCACAGAAGGAAAAATTTGTTAACGGCAGTGCCGAGGACATACCTGCACAGGATAATAGCTTTGATTTTATTGTGTCAGCTCATTGCTTAGAACACTGTGTTGATCCAATCAAAGTATTGAAAGAATTTAAAAGAGTTGTGAAATCTTGCGGAGTTATATTTTTGATTTTGCCTCATTGTGAAAGAACTTTCGATAAAGGTAGGACAATTTCTAGTTTAGATAGCCATATCTTCGACCATGAATTCCAAGTGAAAAAAGAAGACTATTTAGAAAATAAAGGAAAATATTATGATATTTTTGAAGAGTTTCTTCAAATTGCTACTCAGTGGCCAAGGCATTCGTGGATATCTAGCGCAAAAAATAAAGATGGCTCATGGAATAAGTCGAGAATATTAGATGGTAATTTCATGCACTACCACGTATGGACCCAAAACGAAATCAGTGAGTTATTGAAATATGTTGGCTGCAGCATAACTTTACTGATGGATGTTATGCCAGGTAGGCATGATAGTTTCATCGTTGTAGCGAAGGTACAAAAATGAAAATTGATTTTTCCAGGGTAAAAGTTATAGTTTTTGGCGATATTATATTGGACGATTATTGGTATGGAATTTGTGAAAGAATTTCTCCTGAGGCACCTGTTCCTGTTGTAAATGTAAAAAAGAGGGAATCGAGGCTGGGTGGAGCTGCAAATGTCGCTCTCAATTGTAGATCCTTGGGAGCATCTGTGACCCTTGTAGGGTCAGTGGGGAAGGATGAGTCCGGTAAAGAGTTAATTAGCTTGGTTCAAGCTGCAGGAATTAACTCTCAAATCATTATCAAACCAAAAGCAATCACAACAAAAAAAACGAGAATTGTGGCTGGATTACAACAGATAACAAGAGTAGATTCTGAGTGCAACCCAATGGAGCATTATCATGAAGATTTTTTATCCTTTAAGAGCTTGATCTCTGACGCTGATATTGTTGTGGTATCAGATTACGCTAAAGGATTCGTTCATCATGCCAATAAAATAATTGAGATCGCTAAAAAAAATAAAAAAAGAATTCTTGTCGACCCAAAGAAACAAAATTATTTGAATTATTCTGGTGCATCTTTAATAACTCCAAATTTAAAAGAATTTGAAACTATGGTTGGTCTTAGTCGAAATGAGGACGAGATTGAAATTAAAGCACGTTCAATTATAAAAAAACTTGATCTAGAGTGTTTGGTTCTTACAAGAGGTAGCGATGGAATGACTTTGTTTCAGGGAACTAAAGGCCATTCAATACCGACTGTTGCAAAAGAGGTTTTTGATGTTTCTGGAGCGGGTGATACCGTCATCGCATCACTAGCACTGGGTTTGTCTGTCGGGATGAGTTTTGAAGACGCAGTGATTTTCTCCAATAAATGCTCGTCAATAGCCGTTTCTAGGTTTGGGACGACTTCCGTCACTTTGGCTGATTTAGGTTTATGAAAAGTGCAGATTTAATTGTTTTCACGAATGGTTGTTTCGATATTATTCATGCAGGTCATATTCATCTGTTGAAGCAAGCAAAAAGCATGGGAGCTAAATTGATAGTCGGTCTTAATTCTGATCTCTCGGTTAGCAGGTTAAAAGGTCCTTCTAGACCGATAAATAATCAAGCAGACAGACTATTAGTATTGAATTCAATTCGTTACGTTGACCAAGTAATCATATTCGACCAAGATGACCCGATGGATCTCATCATGAAAATAAACCCAAATGTGTTGGTTAAGGGTTCGGATTATAAAAAGAAAAACATTATAGGTGCTGACTTTGTAATTGCAAACGGTGGATCTGTTAGAATCGTTGACTTCGTTGATGGTAAATCAAGTTCAAACATTATCAAACGCTTGGATGATCAGTGATGATAAATCAGCGTGTTTGGCCAACAGCTTATTAGTTGTTAATGGTATTGACGGGGAAAAAGTGAGTGAAATTAAATTTTTTTTAATTCATCGGAGATTGCAAAACAATGGAAGAAGATAAAATAAGCTTGAAGCTAATTGATGATGCTATAGGACGCCATAATTCGGCGTTAACTTCATTAAGAGATAATATCCCCAAAATAGTTGAAGGATCTAAAGCTATTAATAATTGTATAAGCACAGGCGGAAAGGTTTTTGTCTGTGGTAATGGTGGTAGTGCGAGCGATGCACAACATTTTGTAGCTGAACTTGTGGGAAGATTTGTATTTGAACGTAAGGGTCTTCCGGCTGTTGCTTTAACTACCGACACCTCAGTGATTACTGCTGTAGCAAATGATTATTCTTTCAATGAAATTTTTGCTCGACAGGTTGAGGCGCTTTGTGAAAAAAATGATGTTTTGGTAGCGATCTCTACAAGCGGGAACAGTAAAAATATTTTGAGAGCTTTAAAGTCTGCAAAAAAAAAGGGATGTTTATCAATACTGTTATCAGGAAAAGAGGGAGGTCAGGCCAAGGCGTTAGCTGGTACGGCGATAATAATCGAGTCCGACAATACAGCGGCTATACAAGAGATGCACATTATGACACTTCATATGATATGCAAAATTATCGATGAGCATTATGCAAAGACAAATTTAAATTCAATTAATGATTCAAAAAAATAAATGCAAAAAAGAATTTTGATTTATCAACCTAAAATGTATGGGGATATTATTATTGGAACATCAGCCGCCAAAGAGCTTAAAGAAAAAGATCCTAAATGTCACATAACTTATATTACAGGTTGTAAGGCTTTGACAGAAACTAATCCATATATAGATCAATCTTTTGAGATTATTCTTCCCAGGATACTTCAGTCGTTATTTTTTAAGTTGATCAAGTTGCTTTATTCGGAGGCATATTTTTTGTTGCACTGGCTGCCTGAGGATAATATTGTTCAAAGTCTAATGACCTCAGTTGGTTTAAAGAAAAAAAATTACCCTCTCAAACTCTATCTTGAAGAAAACGACAAAATGATTGCAGAAATTTTTTTTAAAAATCTCAATTTTGATCACAAAAATATTATTGCAGTTCAAGCCGACTTTGGTAGGAAGTGGAACGATAAAGAATTTGAGAGACTAAAACCAATGCTTAGTAAAAAATATAATATAGTTTTGATTGGCGAAGGCATGTTTGTCAACAGAAAAAAATTGAATTTTCGAGAAGCGGCGGCCGTTATCGCGAAATGTGATCTTTATGTTGGAGGCATATCTGGAACAATGCATGCCGCTGTTGCTGTGGGCATCCCAACAATTTCAACACCGAATGTTTTTAACGCTGAATGGGATATGCCTGAGTTCACTCAGAATGAATTTATTACGGATCCGCTAAAGCGTCATATAACGGTAGTTGCTCGGAAAGAGCTTTTTTGTGGAAATTATGCTGGCGTGCACAATAATGGTAAGTATATTTATGTCGATGGAGATAATTATTCGCCGCAATTATGTTTTGCTGATATAAACAAGGGTAAGTTAGGCAATGTTTACAGCCCAGGCTCAAAGAGCCATCTCACACCATGCAGGTGTTCAATTAAAGCTGAAGATGTTTATAGTCTAGTTGAGGTTTTTTTTAGTCGATTAGTTCAATAATATTTCCTTAACTCAGAAGGGTCACACGTGAGAAATTTTTTATTTAAAATTAGATGGTCAATCAGAACCATTTTTAAAGATATTCTCTATATTTTTAAATCTGCAGGCTTCTCGAAACATTTAGGTCGCCCCTTATCTTTTTTCTTTGCTACTCCAATAAAATATCAGTGGGAGAAAATTTTAACTTATGACAATCGAAGCGAATTTAGTAAGGATGGCGAGAATAAAAAAATTTTATTAGCTCCCATTTACGGCTTTTTCGATGCACAATTGGGAGTTGAAACAGCAATAGGAAAAAACCTTCAATTGAGGGGCGCTAATGTTAAAATTTTAACATGTGGGGCAACCTTGCCTGCTTGTCAAGTTAATATTGCTGGCAATAATAATCCAGTTTTTAATGAAAATTTAGAGAAAAAATTTGCATACAACCAAGCAGATGTATGTAAAACCTGTGTTCGGAACTTGAAAGGAGTTAGTGATTCTGCCGAGTTACCGCAGTTAAAGTTAAAAGATTTTGCCAAGGAAAATGATCTAGAGAAAGCGACGGCATTTTTAAGCTCACGCGATATAAGTTTTGAGCAAAAGATAATTTATAAGCAGATTAATATTTCTGAACATGCAAAGTCTACAACTCTCAGGGTACTTTTGAGAGGTACTTTAGAGGACAATCCATACTGTAAAGCCGTCTATCGTAGATTCTTGCTCTCTGCAATCATCTATATTGATACTCTTGAGAGAGCTTTTGAAGAATTTCGCCCAGACAGCATCTTGGCGGTACATGGAATTTATTTGGAGCACGGAATTATCACAGACTTAGCGAAAAGAGATAACATTAATATGGTCATTTGGGGGATCCCTTACAGATTGGGCGCTCTAATTGCTTCCCTTAATGATACTTATCATCGCCAATATATAGAGGAATCAGACGAAGTTTGGGATCAACAACAGTTAAATGAGAGTCAAATTAATATGGTGCAAGAGTACATTGGGTCAAAGATTTCGGGTGGACGAGACAATGTAAACTATCATCCGAATCCAATTTTGGATAAAAAGAAAATTCTTTCTAGCTTAGGATTTGATTCGAATAAACCTTTAGTTTCAATCTTTACCAACGTTTTATGGGATGCACAAATATTCTATTCGTCCAACATTTTTGATGGTCTACTTGAATGGATTAACGAGACGATATCTTTTTATGTTCAGAATACGGATATACAACTCGCTGTGAGAATCCATCCTGCAGAATCAAAGGGAGGGTTTTTTACAACACAGCCTTTGGCCACAGAAATATACAAAGTATTTCCATCACTTCCAAGTAACATAAAAATTATTGAGCCTGAAAGCGATATCAGTTCAATTATATTATCAGATGCCTCATCTGTCTCAGTTGTTTATGGATCAAATATAGCCCTGGAAATTGCACTGAGACCAAATCCATTAGTTATTGTAGGAGAAGCCTATTCAAAAGGAAAAGGATTTTCGATCGATCCGCCTACAAAGGAGGATTATTTCAAAATTTTAGCTGACCCGAGTTCCGTTAAGAAGAATACTCAAGAGCAAGTTGCCAAAGCGCAACGCTATGCATACCACTATTACTTTAAGAGAATGTTTAACTTTAAATCGATAACAACCCCTATATCGGGGAAGGGGCTCACACGGAATGTCATATTGAACTTTGATAATGTTGATGCCTTAATGGACGGATCAGATACAGGATTAAAACTTATGACCGATTTGTTGCTTGGAGCGTCGGATGTTTATTATCAAGAATAGATTGTGGGCTGTTTTAGGTGCACACAAATAACCTAGAGATATAAAATTATGAATGATCTAGTAATTGGCCTAAGAGTATATCCAGGTATTTCTAAAACACCTGTCCTTAAGGGCTCGAAATTTGAAACTTTTGAAAAGGTATACTCTTCGATATTAAATAGTATAGGTACTCTGAAGGCTAAAATTGTTGTCTTTTCGGATGGTTGTGGCCCAGAGTTTCATGAAATGATGGAGAAAATGACATCTGAGAAATATGATCTTGAAATATTGAGAGTTGATTGTTTTAGTGGACCGAAAAGCTTTAAAAAGCAATACGACTTCCTTGCAAAATGTGATGCAAAGTTAGTTGCATTTCTTGAGGATGATTATTTACTGGATCCTGGTGCATTAGACTCTGTGTTTAAGTATGCAGAGTCTCAACAGTTTAAAAATTACTATACGTTTTTTAACTCCTCTGATTACTACTTAAATGATTTACATAACTATAAAAGTAAAATAACTTATTTTAAAGGTGATTATTGGCGCACAGTCGCGTCGACTACATTTACATTTTTGTGCTCACCAGCTACTTTAAAAAGGAACAGAATTTTTTTCAGAACCTATTCCTTAGGTAATTATGATCACAATGTATGGGCAGCTCAGACCAACCTTGGCTGGTGGTGCTTAAACGCTTCAATTCTAAGAAAACCCAGCACTAATAATCTGAAACGGTTGTTAAAATTTTATCTGACACTACTTTTGCTGTTTCCATTAATTTTTTCACGACGTGAAAATCTTTGGGTTTGCGTGCCGGGTAAGGGGACTCATTTGGATATGTTGGGGGTTTCCCATGACCATGACCTTTAATGAAATGAAGACATCACCGCATGATTGGCGCTATCAGTTAGCGGGTTTATTTCTGGCGTTGAGTATTTTGTTTGCGAGCAGTCACATTTACGCTTCAGAAATCTGTTTCATTTTATTTTTTTTGTTATGTTTTCTTAAATTAAAGTTCAATTTTTTACTTGCTTTCATTGGGCTGAGTTGCTTATGTCTCTTCATATTTTTTAGTATCGGCTCAGATAGAACTTTGAATGAAATGGTTTTTGTTATTTTGCTTTCAAGCTTGCCCTGCCTGGGTATTTCTCAGTATCGTGTAAATATTGATAGTTTAGTTGAAGGGATATCTTTAGGGCTTACAATTTCGGCAATTTATGGTTTTTTATTGTTATTCGTCCAGATTATTTTTCCTGGCATAGCGCAAAATTTTGAGCCATGTTTATACAGCGCTGAAAGAACAATAAATTCTTGCGGGATTCCACCATATGTCATAGGAGACTTCTCTTTACAGCGACTTTACGGTCTTGCTAGTGAACCAAGTACTTATGGTATGACCCATGTAGTTTTATTGTCTCTATTAATATCTAATCCGCGATTAAATCTTTCCTCGGGTTTCGTTGTAATGCAAATAATGAGTATTCTCGCAACTATTTCTATCACTGCAATAGCTCTCTTAACTATGATGTTCAGCATAATGAGCTTGAGGCGCACAAAATTAGTTCTAGAAAATAAAAAGACAACTAAAAGGAAAAATTTTAAAACTATTATTATAATTATTGCAGTATCGGTTATCTTAGCAGTGTTAATCGACGGAATTGTTGAGGCTTTATTAAATCGAACATATGGACGAATTGTTGATTTGTTTTCGGGTGAAGATATATCAGCTTTCATGAGATCAACTGCGACATGGTTACCGGCATTATCTTTCTTTAGTAATGGATCAATTTCTGAAGTATTGTTTGGGGTCGGTGTGAATCAGTATCTACTTTTTCTTGAGGGTTTTTCTACATTTACGATAGTTGATGGAACTCTCTTAGAAATTAGGGGCCAAAGAGGAAGTATCCTCAGTATTCTTTTAGGCGGTTTTGGATTAGTAACTTTGGTTGCATTTATTACAATGCTATTTTTAATAGATCGATACAGATTCAGTGTTGTTGCTTTGTGTGTTTTTGGCTTTTTGTTTTTCCATACAACGGCATTATCGTTTTCAACTTTAGCTTTAATTTATGTGATTGGTATAAACGGAGCAAACATTTCTAATGTCAAATAATGTGAAATTATGTTTGATAATAGTAACGTATAATTCCCAAAATACTATCAGAGAGTGTTTGGATGCATTAATTAGCCAATGCTTATCGACGGATGAGATATTGGTATATGACAATGGCTCATCAGACGACACGCCAAAGATTTTAAAAAATTATGCGGCAAATGTATCTTTGCATCTCTCGGCCAGCAATTTAGGGTTTTCTTATGCGTGCAATTGGTGTGCACAAAAAGCTACTCACGCTAGTCACTTAGCTTTTATCAATCCAGACACTATACTAGGTAAAGATTTATTGCACAGAGCGAGAGAAACACTTGTTGATAGCTCTGTAAATCTAGTCGGTTTTTCCTGTAAAGATATACATGGTTCGAAAGATTTGAATTTCAGGCGTTATCCTGGAGTTTTATCTGGCCTGTTAACTATAATCGATAGTATTGCCTGTCGTTTCAATTTTAAAAGCAGTGAAAAATTCGCTTTAAATAAACATTATTTAGATGGTAGCTGTATGTTTATAGATCGAAGTATATTTTTTGATGTTAACCAGTTTCAAGACTTTTTTTTATATGGCGAAGACGTGATTTTATGCGACGCCTTAAAACAAAAAAACATCAAAGCTATCTACCATAGTGATGTGTTTTATTTACACTTGAGAGGAACTTCATCAAACTCCACCGTTGGGGTAAGAAGTTGGTCTATGTTGCCTAATATGGTCTATAGTGAATTATATTATTTACGCGGAAGAAATTTATTTTCTAGAGGAGCTTATTTAATACTTAAATTTATTGAATTGCTTACTCTAATTTTGATTTCAAAGATATTCTTTAGTAAAAAAAGGACGAAAAGAACCTTTTTTAAGAGAAGATTATTCCTCTTGCTTCGGTATTCTCTGGCGTTTTTTGTCTATGGAAAAAGTTTCAGAAAACCAGAGTTTCATGTGGTCTCTAAAAAATCATAATGGAGCTATTAAATTTGTCTAATTCAAGTAGCAGGCGATTACTATGAAATTTGGCACTACATTGATAGATGTCAGTGGTTCGACTATTCACTTTACTTCTCAGTTAGAAACCGCTTTAAAAGATAATGCTAGCAAAGAGGTAGTTTCACTTGCTGTTAATGCCGGTGACATTAAAGCTAATTTACGTATACCTAAGTTTTTACAAACTTTTGTAATTTTAGTTTTATTGTTAAAAAATTATATTGTTTTGCTTGCCAGGGCAATCACTTGCTCTAGAAATCAAATTTTCATATTCAATATTCCGTTAGTACCATCTTTAGAGATATTCTTTGTTTGGTTAATTGGCTTAAGATCCGGTATTTCTGTAGGAATTCTGCATAACGAAATTCCCTCGCATGGTGAAATGAAGCCTATTAGAAATTATAAATACACTGAATTTTATAATTGCTGTGACATTATAGTTATTCATGATTCGTCAATTTTAAAAAAATTTGATGATATGTTTCCTGACGCCTTTCCAGTGCTTTTAGACATTCCAAGTTACAAAGTACCTAATCCAGAAAGTTATAAGTATCGTGAAGATTTAGCTTCTGACATTATAAAGCTTTCTATTTTAGGTACGATTAGACCTTATAAAAATCTTGAAATTATTTTTCCTGAATTTGAGATGTTGGATCAACGTCAGCGAAAGTCTTTGTCTTTGCGGATTTCTGGAAAGGCATTTTATGATGTAAGAAATATAGTTAGCGATTTGGAAGGTTTGTGTTTAGGTGAATTTTCTTATAATGATGAATTTCTTTTAGACGAACAGTTTTATAGAGAAATGGCAAACTGTGATTTCCTGCTTCTTCCTCATTCAAGTTCATCCGGAAGTGGCTTGCTCTCTGTTGCAAATTCGCTAGGCATTCCCATCATTGGAAGTAAACTGCCTGTGGTTGAAGATTTTGTAGATCGTTATCGAAGCGGAATAATTTTTGATCATCTATCGCATGGTGATTTATTCCGTGTGGTAGCGAGTTTGATAGATGATAGGCTATCTGTAAAAGATTTAAAAGAAAATGCATTGAGTGCTGTAGGTTCAGGCCAAAAGTGGCAAGAGTATGTTGATAAAATTATTTCAGTTTGTAAAGGGCTGATGGCTCAGAGGATAGATGATAAATAAACTTAAGAAAAATGCATTATTGTTTTGTGTTGTAATATCTAATTATAATTTGATGGTCCGCTATCTCAGCACATATGTTGGCTCAGAAGGTGGTTGTTGCTGATTAATGACTAGCCTCGCACCCACCCAAGATTCGCCATTAATTTCGGTTGTAATGCCGTGTTACAATTGTGAAAAATTTATTCAGGCGGCAATTGAAAGTGTTCTGAATCAAACATATAGAAATATAGAGTTAATTATAGTGGACGATTTTTCTACTGATAATTCCAAATCTATTATTACTAGATTTTCGGCTCAGGATTCAAGAATTAAACCCGTATTCAAAGAAATTAATGAAGGTGCTGCAATGAGCCGGAACGTTGCTCTTGATTTGACGCAAGGTGATTATATTGCTTTTCTTGACTCTGACGATGTTTGGAATGCAAATAAACTCGAAACACAAATTAATTTCATCTTGAAGCACGATTATGACTTTGTGTATTCTTATTATAATGTAATATCTAACGCTGGACGGTATTGTTATACACTTAAGGCACCTATGACTGTCACGAGAAACAAACTTTTAATTAATTGCTTTATAGGATGTTCTTCGGTTGTTATATCTAGATCTTTATTGGGGAGAAAAAGACAAAGAAATATCGTGTGTAGAAATGACTATATGTTTTGGTTAGATATTCTTAAAGACGGTAATGTAGGGTATTGTTGTCCAGGTGTTTTCTCTTCTTATCGAAAAGGTTCAGGTATTTCATCTAATAAGTTGCGTAATTTTAAATTTTATTGTTTTGTAATAACTCATGCTACTGCATATGGAGCACTTTTGCTTTTTATTACAATACCGATTTTTTTAACTGTTAATTTAATAAAAAAAATATTTCCGGATGTTTATAACAAAATTATTGTTAAAATTTAGTGATACCAAACAAAAAATTTTTTTGATTATATGTTGGTAAACTGTTTTATATTTTAGAGCGCTCCTTAACATCTATATAAAAGTTGTACAAATGAATCTAGTAAATAAGCATGTATTAGTTGTGGGCAGTTCAAATAGTGTAGGGAATTCTCTAGTTCAAAGGTTTCGCTCTGAAGGTTGGCGAGTCTCTCATTCTTCGAGAGATACTATAAGTGATGAAGATCATTATTTCTTAGATATAAGTTCCGATGAAAACATACTTGCTTTTTGTGAAAATATTAAAGCTGGCCCTAGGATAGATGCCATGATTTTGCTTTGTGGAGTTTTAGGGGGGAAGTCTTTAGAGGAAAAAAGCTATCTGGAAATAGATGTCGATTTTGAAATTAACGCGATTTCTCAAATTAAAATTGTAAAAAATCTCCTAAATCATTTTAGTGAGGACGGGAGAGTCATTTTTTTGAATTCCATTTCAGCATTTAATGGTAGCTATGACGTCACTTATGCTGCGAGTAAAGCTGCGATTATAGGGTTCATTAAGTCTATGGCGAAACATGGTCCAAAAACAATTCGATTTAACGCTATTGCCTCCGGATTGATTGAAGATTCTAGCATGGCCTCACAGTTTAGTACTGAAGATCTTGATAGGCATAAATTTGAAACACCTACTGGTATGCTTAATGAAAGCGAAAAGCTTGCTGATATTATGTTTGACATTTGCGGTTCAAGTTGGATGAATATGAATGGCCAAGTTATTCATGTTAACGGCGGTCGGTATGTATAGATTTAATATTTTTCACTAATGTTAGTTCGCTAATGGAGATTCTCCTTCTTCGCATTATTAGGTGTTATTCCTTCCAAAATACTTGGGAAAAAATTAATGAATAAGGAAGAAAAAGATCAAAACAAAAATATAGCAGTTATTGGTGGAGGTATTTTTGGATGTCTTACATCAATTGAGTTAGCCCGCAGGGGCTGCGTAGTTAATTTATATGAGAGAAACTCTGAGATGATGGTTGGAGCCTCACTAAATAACCAGAATCGACTGCATCTTGGTTATCATTATCCTAGAGACGATAATACTGCTAAGCAATGTATTAAAGGTTTTTACAAGTTTAAATTAAGATTTTCGAACTGCGTTAAGGGCGATTTTCAAAATAACTATTATATCTCGTCAAGAGACTCAAAAGTTTCTATGCCAGAATATGAAGAGTTTTGTAGCAGAGTAGGGCTTCCAGTGTCTCCAGTCTCAGTTGACTTCCCCGTTGAGGTACGAAATATAATGGGTGGCTTATCTACGGAGGAAGCGGTTTATGATAGCCATTTGCTTGCAAAAGAAATACAGAGACTATTAGCTCAATCAAATGTTAGCGTTTTTTGCAAGTTCGATATCACTAGTGTAAGTAAAGATGCTTCAGCTAAATTTAATCTAAAGTCTGGCAATGCTGAGGTAGGTAAATTTGATAAAGTTATAAATTGTACTTATGCAAACTATAACAAATTCAATAAAGACTTAGGTTTAAATGATAAGTTACTACAATATGAATATACTCTAGTTCCGATAATTAAATGGCTGGAAGTACCCGTTGGCATAACAATTATGGATGGCCCTTTCATGTCAGTTTTGCCGTTTGGTCATTCAAGTAATTTTTTGTTATATCATGTGGAACATTCAGTAATTGAAACTGAGATATCTCACAATTTAAATCAAGCTTGGCTTTCTAAATTGAGTTCTCCAGTTAAATATATTGATAAGGAGCTTCATTTTAAAAAGATGCTAGATGCTTGTGTTGAGTTTGTACCTGAGTTGTCAACCGCAGAATTGGTAGGCTTTTTAGAAGGGCCAAGAGTGGTTTTTTCCAGCAAAGACTCCACCGATGAGAGACCTTCAGAAATTAATATGTTGGATAAAGATGGTTTTTTTGCGGTTTTTTCGGGGAAAATTGATCATTCTATTTGGGTGGCAGATCAGGTCGCTAGTATAATAGTTAATAAGTAAATTTTATTTTGAAAATAATTTGGTATTGTTCAATTACAGTTTTTTAAATAATAATTTTGGCCCTGTAGCAACGATTTTGTTGATAGTGTTTTAATTAGAAATATCTTCCAAGAGATTAATTGTATTATTCTGAATACTGATAAGTTAATTTGTTATGAAATTTTAATTCTCTATTATAGGCATGTTGACTTGAGAAAACGATATGGCGCTGACTAAGTTTGAAGTTAATCCGTAAGGAAATAATTAGGTTTTAAAGTAGCTAATTGTTAAAAAAAATCCGAGAAAATTGCTCTCATTTTAAACAACGTAAGTTAAAAAAATTACATACAATCAGTTATATCAGACTATCCTTAGATCCTTGCAGCAATATATTTGACCCTATGGTTTACTCTGCAAGGTTTTAGCGGGAAAATAATATAAGAAGACAAACAAAGAAAAAGTTTTTAAAAGGAGAGACAAAGACATTGTTTAATAATCAAGGTAATCTAACTTACGAACAAAAAGACGGTAAAAATTCTGTACCTATTAGTGATTTAGAGGAAGGCGTTAACTTCACTAAAGAATTTATCATATATAAGGATGAGGAATTACTGAAGGTATATTCTCGAAAATGTGATCATAACGGAGGAAAACTTTGTAAGCTAGAGGGAAGAATTGCTTGTCCTTTGCATGGGTGGGAATTCAATCCTGAGTCAGGCGCTTATGCTAATGTTCAAGTTGCAAAGAAAGAGGAAGATTTTTATCTTGATGAAGATAATATTATTATTCCTTTCAAGCAAGAAGTTCTTGTGCTTCCTCAAGTTGATAAAGACTATGAAATATCAGTTGAGCTTCTTTCTCATGCCTGTATTTTGTTTAGGTCGAAAGATTTTTCTTTTGCAACCGATCCTTGGATTGAAGGTTTTGCCTTTAGTGCTGGTTGGTGGACTGCTCAGTTTCCTCCCAAGAACTGGCAAGATCAGTTAAATGAAGTAGATTTTATTTATATTTCTCATAATCATCCTGATCATTTAAATAGATTTACACTCGAAAAAATTAGAAAAGATATGCATTTTATTGTTCCTAAATTTGCAAATAACTCTGTTAAAAAACTTTTAAATAGATTTGGTTTTAATAATATTTCTAGTTTTGACTTTAATAAATATTATAAGTTTGGAGAAACAAATCTCTTTTTTACTATTCTAAAATCTGGAGATTTTAGAGAAGATAGCGGTTTTTATTTTTCATATGGTAATTTTAGTTGTCTTTCGACGGTAGATTCAAACGACCTGAATTTTTTGAAGTTCCCGGAAAACATATCATTATTTTGTTCAAGTTTTGCAGGAGGAGCAAGTGGGTACCCTCTATGTTTTAACACTTTGGATGAGCAAAAGAAAAAACAAATAATTAAGCGAAATACCAATGCAATTAAATCAACAGTGAAGGGGCAAGTTAAAATTTGTAATCCCAGTTATTATCTTCCTTATGCAGGTTTTTTTAGCGAAAGAGCACCTAGAGATGCATATATTAAGAACCTTAATATAAAAAATAAACCTAGTGACTATGTTGAAGCTCTCAGATCGCTAAAAGTGGAAGTTTTAGATCCAACTATTAAAGATTCATTTACATTTTATGGCAAAAAATTAAAAGAGATAAAAAAAATAGAAAGACATGATGATTTTTCAGAGGATCCAATTGAATTTTATAGCAAAGAATATTCTGATACAGACATTAGTAATGATTACATAGAACACTTCTTTAAAAATAGCGAGTTCAAGGATGATTTAAAAGTCTACTTTGAACTTACAAATGATGATTTTTCTGAAACTAAAAGGTATGTATTCGTAGATTTTTCTAAAGAAATAACCGTAAAATTTGATTCGTTTGACTGGGATTTAATAAAAGATTTATATGTTGCTAATAGTTCACTAAGGCATCTACACATCAAAGCAAGAGAAGATTCTTTCTGTTGGATATTAAAAAATAATATGCCTTTTGAAGACCTATCAATTGGATTTCAATGCAGGATTAATAGAGTGCCAGATATATATAATGTTTCGTTTTGGAATCATTTTACTAATGTATATATTTAAACTACGCCTTATCATTTGATTTTAAAGATTTTGCACGACATTTAATATTCATGCTTTAAAATGCAAATAAACTGAAAATAGAGAGTAATAAAAATTTATGAGATCCTTCTTATGACTACCTTTAAAAAATAAATCAGTTCCATATTTTATGAAAAAAATTAATAAAGTGATAATTCCTGTAGCTGGTTTAGGCACAAGAATGCTACCGGCAACAAAGGCAATTCCGAAAGAAATGCTTCCTATTTTGAA
>MDTG01065619.1_pt1 | contig 27423 bp, 26 predicted proteins | sample 811421 | NCBI WGS metagenome assembly MDTG01 (sample SAMN05326645, study PRJNA326480) | marine metagenome | isolation source: seawater | place: Pacific Ocean: South East | collected 2011
AATTCCGCCGCCTGTGCGTCTATGGCAATACCGTCCTCGCGGATTCCCGAGCGCCGTAGCAGCAGCGGAAATCCTTGAATTCGCCCGCCGCGATCAATGCCTTCTCGCCCTTTTCGAGAGTGTCCTCCACGATCTCGCCGTGGTGAGCGTCGGCGATGGAGCGCACCCTGTCCGTATCGGCAAGCATGGTGGGGCCGCCGTCGAAGATGTCGACATAACCCTGGTAAGAGAACCCCTCGTTCTCCAGCATGCGCATGGCCGCCCGGCCGCTGGGATGTGGTAGGCCGATAACCTTGCGCGCTTCCTCGTCCAGCATGGCGATATAGACGGGATGCTTGGGCATCAGGTCGGCGATGAACTGGTTGCCGTGGATGGCGTTGAACTCATCGGCTTCCTGGAAGCTCATGCCGAAGAACTTGCCGCCGATGGCGTCCCAGAAGGGCGAGCCGCCGCGTTCGTCGATAATGCCGCGCAGTTCCGCCAGAATGCGGTTGCCGAACCGGTGGCGGTGGGCCGCGACGAAGAGATAGCGGCTGCGCGCCAGCAGCAGGCCAAGGCCGCCCGCCCGCTCGTTGGGGTGGAGGAAGAGGCCGCCCACTTCGCTGGTCCCTCCAAGGTCGTTCACCAGGCTGAGCAATTCCGCCGTCACCGCCCGGTCCAGTTCCTTGGAATACTGGGTCAGCGTGTTGATGCGGTAGGAATAGAACGGGTATTGGTGCCCCACGGCGGTAAATAGCTGGCACGTGCCGCGCACCTCGTTGGTCTTGGTGTTTTCCAGCACCAGCACGAAAGTTTCACCGACGATCTCCGGCCCCTCGCGCAGGAAAGCCGCTTCCGAACCTTCGAGCTTGCTGGTCAGCGAATTGCGATCGGGCGGCAGGTTGGTGAAACCGCCGCCGGTCAGCTTCGCCATCTCGTAAAGGTGCTGCAGGTCGTCGGTCGCAGCGGGGCGGATCACGAAGCTCAAAGCATGTCTCCGGTGGCAAGGCGGTGCAGCACGATGGCGGAAAGCTGCGCGCGTTCGGTAAGGGAGGGGGCGATCATGAACTCGTCCGGCGAATGAATCTTGCCGCCGCGCACGCCCATGGTGTCGACCACCGGCACGTGATTGGCGGCAATGTTGTTGCCATCGCAGACGCCGCCGGTGCTCTGCCAGCCGATGGTATGGCCCAGCGCAGCGCCGGTATCGCGGACCAGATCGAACAGCTTCTGCGCTTTCTCGTCGACAGGCTTCGGCGGCCGCGAAATGCCGCCGTGCAGGGCGACCGCAAGATCATGTTCGCTTGCAAGGGTTTGCACCAGGGCATCGAGATTGCGCGAGAATTCCTCGGCGGCTTCGGTCGTCTTGGGACGGATGTTGAAGCGCAGGATCGCGTGATCGGGCACAACGTTGTTGGCCGCGCCGCCGTCGATCTTGGCGGGATTGATCGGCAGGTCGGCGTGTTGCATCGCCTTCAATCGCACCGCGCAGTCGGCAGCGGCGACGATCGCATTGCGCCCATCCTGCGGGTTGCGTCCGGCATGGGCGCTCTTGCCGGTGAACGTGACCGAGAAATTGCCACTGCCGCCGCGGGCGTGGGCCAGCGTGCCATCGGGTAGGGCACTGGGCTCGTAGGTAAGAGCGGCGAACTTGCCGCGCGCCAACTCGTCGATCAGCGCGGCGGAGGAGAGCGAGCCCGTTTCCTCGTCCGCGTTGATCATCACGTCATACCCGATGCTGGATGCGGCATCGCTGGTTTCCAGCGCCATCAGGGCCTCGGCAATGATTGCGATGCCGCCCTTCATGTCGGCGGTGCCCGGACCGTTCAATGTCTCATCGTCGAGCCATTTCTGATCCTGGAAAGGATGGTCCGCCGGGAAGACAGTGTCCATGTGACCTGTGAGGAGGAAGCGCCGCTCCGCCTCGGGTCGCACGCTGCAGACAAGGTGGCGACCGTGCGGCTTCTCGACCTCGCGGCCCTCGGCATCGACAACCACGACGGGTGCGGGATTGCGCATGGTCACATCGCCGGGCAGGGCGGCAAATGTCTCCGACAGCACCTGCGCCATGCGGGCGAGCCCTTCGAGGTTGCCTGTACCGGAATTGATCGCCGCCCATTCCTGCGTCCGGGACAACATCCGTTGCTGGTCTATGCCGGAGACGAGGTCGCGTTCGGTCTGGGAGAGTGGTTGCATGGAAAACCACATGACGCTTCGGACGGTTCAATGCAACTGTCCTGCGCCAGCGGCACCGGGAGCAAGGTGGCATATTTCGGACGCGAGTTCGCGCAGGTGGGCGAGGGATCGTAGCCTACGTCTTCCTCTGGTCGCCCATCGCACGGGCGACGGTGACAAATTCCTCCACGGTGAGAGTTTCTGCGCGGCGGGTGTTGTCGATCCCGCAGGCTTCCAGCGCGTCGAGCGCGCCGGGCAGGCCCTTCAGGCTCTGGCGCAGCATCTTTCGGCGCTGGCCGAAAGCGGTTTCGGTCAGCCGTTCCAGCACTCTCGCGGATACGCCGTCCGGCGCCTCCCCCGGCTCCACATGGACGATGGCGCTCATCACCTTGGGCGGCGGGGTGAAGGCACTGCGGTGAACCTTCATCGCCAGCTTCGGCACGGCGCGCCACTGGGCCAGCACGGCCAGACGACCGTAGGCGCCTGTGCCCGGCTTGGCTACGATACGCTGGGCGACTTCCTGCTGGAACATCAGCGTCAGGCTGGACCATGCGGGTGGCCAGGTCTCCCCGCCCATCCACCTGGTGAAAAGCAAGGTGCCGATATTGTACGGCAGGTTCGCCGCGACGGCGAATGGTTCCCCCATCAGCTCGGCGTGATCGACGGCGAGGGCATCGTCCTCCAGCACGCGTAGCTGGCCGGGGAATGCCTGTTGCAATTCGGCGAGGGCGGGGATGCAGCGGCTGTCGCGTTCGATCGCGGTGACGCGTGCACCGGCCCGAAGAAGAGCGCGCGTCAGGCCGCCGGGGCCGGGGCCGATTTCGAGGACCGCTTGGCCTTCGAGATCGCCGGGGATGGCCACGATGCGGTCCAGCAATTGCTCGTCGAAGAGGAAGTTCTGGCCCAGCGCCTTGCTGGCGGAGAGGCCGTGCCGGGCGATAACTTCGCGTAGCGGAGGAAGGCTCATCCGAGAGAAGCCCGGCGCGCGGCAATCTCTCCGGCCATTCGGATCGCCGCGATCATGGCGTTGGGCCGTGCGATACCCTTGCCTGCTATGTCGAATGCCGTGCCATGGTCGGGCGATGTTCGCACGACCGGCAGGCCGAGAGTGACGTTCACGCCCTCGTCGAAATCGAGCGTCTTGAGAGGCACCAGAGCCTGATCGTGATACATGGCGATAGCAACATCGTAAGTCTCGCGCTTGTGCGGCGCGAACAGCGTGTCGGCCGGGTGCGGGCCGGTCGCGTCGATCCCTTCACTGCGGAGCTGCACAATGGCGGGCGCGATGATTTCGATCTCCTCGCGGCCCATGCGCCCGTCTTCGCCTGCGTGCGGGTTGAGGCCTGCAAGGGCTATGCGTGGGCTCTCGATGCCGTAATCCGTCTTCATCGCGCGGGCCACGATCCGGGTGCGCTCCACGATAAGCTCGTGGGTGATGCGTGCAGGCACTTCGGCAAGGGCGCAGTGCACGGTCATCGGGACGGTACGCAGCGAGGGACCGGCCAGCATCATGACGGCGCTGTTACGCGGCGCTCCGCAGGCATCGGCGCAGAACTCGGTCTGGCCGACGAAGGTGTCGTCCACCCCGTAGATCGCGGCTTTCGATACAGGCGCGGTGACGACGCCAGCGGCCTCACCCGACTGCACCATGTCCAGTGCCTGCGACAAGGCCGCGCGGGCCAGCGCCGCACCATCGCGTTTCGGTTCTCCCGGCGTGTAGGCGGCATCCACGCCCGCATCCACGATCAAGTTATCGGGAAAGGCAATGCCGAGACCGCGCGCCGCCTCATGCAGGACACGGGGGCTGCCGCAGACTAAGAAGGGGGGCAGGCGCAGCTCGTCGCGCCGGGACCATGCCTCGAGGATGATTTCCGGACCGACCCCTGCCGGGTCGCCGATCGTTACGGCAAGCGGCAGGGGAGCGGGCACGGCAGATCAGTTGTATTCGATAACAGCGTCGCGGCGGAGGTCGCGCAGGTAACGCTGGGCACGGCGGTTGACTCGCTCGTCTTCCAGCTGGGCCATGATCTGGTCGGTGCTGGGGCCCTGCGTCTCCTGCGGATCGTCGCGGCCACACAGCATCAGAACGCGAATGCCTTCATTGAGGTCGCCGAACGGGGGCGTCGTCTCGCCAACATTCATCTGCAGCATCACCTGCTGCAGCGCCTCGGGCAACTGGCGAACCTGGATCTGGTCGTTATCGACCGTCTGCGCGCCGATTGCAGCGGCACGGAGGTTGGCATCGCCGCAGCCGTTCATGCTTTCCACCGCCTCCACGAAAGCGGCACCGCGCTCCTCGGCTTCCGCCTGCGGGGTGCCGGCGGGGAAATTGATGCTGATCTGCTTCAGGCTGAGAACGGCATCGCGCGGGTCGGCCATGCCGATCTGGCGCTGGTCGATCATCAGCAGGATCGAGTAGCCACCGGGAATTTCCAGCGGGCCGACCAGCTGGCCGGGCGTCATCTGCCGTGCGGCCGCTTCCAGCGTCGGTTGCTGCAACTGCTCGAGGCGAATCCAGCCAAGATCGCCGCCGACAATGGCGCTGGAAGCCTGCGAATACTGGCGTGCATAGGCTACGAAGCTGCCGCCGGCGCGCAGCTGCTCGATGATCTGGTCAGCGTTGCTTTTCACCTGTTCACGGTTGGCGCTGTTGGCCGAGAGGAATATCTCGCCGAGACGGTATTCAGTGGTGCCGCGCGAAGCATTCAGCCGCTCTACCAGTTCGTTGACTTCGCCTTCCGATACGTTGACGAAAGGCTGGACATTGCGGCGCAGCAGCCGATCCCAGGCGAGTTCGCCCTGGATCTGGCGCTTGATGGAACGCGGGGAGGAACCGATGGAACGCAGATAGGCGTCCAGTTCTTCCTTCGTCATGCCGCGGCCTTCCTGCGCGAAGCGTTCGTAGGCGGCCTCGACCTCTTCCGACGTCACTTCCATTTCCTGCGCAGCAGCTTCCTGCACCTGCAGGGTCTCGTCGATCAGGTTGCGCAGAACCTGCAGGCGAAGGCGCTGGATTTCCTCGGGCGGAAATTCCTGCTCCTGCGCGGAAAGGATCAGGGCGACACGGTGATCGACGTCGGTGCCGGTGATGATGTTGCCGTTGACGCGCGCCGTGGCGCGGCGGACGTTGGGATCCTGCGGCTCGATCACGAAGGAAATATCGTCCGGCAGGTTGAAGGCATCGGAGCCCTGCACCTGCACCTGGCCGCTTGCGGAGGTGGCGAGCAGCGCGGCACCGACTGCGGCGGCAGAATATTTCAGCATTTTCGTCGCAAACACGATCACTTGTTACCTTGTCTTGTGTGTGGGGGCCCCTTGCACAAGGCCCCCGGATGCAGGGGTGGCTTTGGCAAACCGCAGCTTAACCCCCGCTGAGCCGGCTCCTCCTAACCAAATGATGCAGGCCTGCCAATGATCGCAGTCAAAAAGCGGACAAAAGACGCGGGAGACGACCCTAGTTGAAGCCCAGGTTGCGGAGGTTGAAGTAGATGCGGAAGCTGTTGCCCGACTGGGCATCGGCCAGCTGGATGTAGTCGCGCCGCCAGGTAAAACCGAATTCCAGGCAATCGTCGGCATAGGCAATGCCTAGGCGCGTGCGTAGCGGTTCGAACCCGTCGGCCTGCAGCAGCGGGTCCTCGTTGCGGTCCGTCAGGTTGACGACGGCAGAGCCGAAGACCGACCAGTAGCGGGCAAAGGCCACGCGTCCCGCCACGCGGATTTCCTCGCGGTCCTGCAAGTCTTCCAGGGTGAAATCGATGTCGCGATTGAGCTGCAGGTAGCCCAGCTCGACATAGGTGCGGTCCGTCCCGACCGTCGCGTCCACCTCGTTGCGGCGCACGGCGAGGTTGTCCCTGTCGAGGCGGAAGCGGTGGGTGAATTTCAGGAAATCGCGGTAGCGAACCTCGGTACGGCCGACGAAGTCCGACCATTGTTCGTTCAGGCCGGTTCCATCGGGGAACAGGTCGAAGGCATCGTTCAGGCGGTAGGACTGGCCTATCGATGTTTCCAGTCGCCAGCCGGGGAAAGTCGCCTGCCAGTCGACGCCGTAAGTCATGCGGACGCCGTCTTCCACGCGGTCGTAACCCGGGAAGCGGTTGAGGGCGAAGAGGTTGGAATCCTCCAGGTCGATGGCGCGCGCATCCTCGTTCGGGATGTCGAGATTGCGGATCTCGGGCGAGGCGACGAATTGGACGCGCGGTGTCAGGATCTGCGATCCACCGAGGAACTCGCCGATGAAGGGCCACTTGATGTCCAGCGCTGCCGTCGCCACGCCGCGGGTCTGCCAGCCTTCTTCCCCGCGGTAGAGATCCACCGAAGTCAGCAGGTTTTCGTCTGAATGGTAGATGTCGCCGCGCACGAGGCCGGTCAGGGTGATTTCCTGACCCATCGGCGTGATGCGACGCATGTCCCAGCGGGCGCGGGCAAAAGCGCGCTGCGTATCCTGCCCGTCGGCGCGGGTGATGGCGAGCGTGTTGGCCTGGACTTCCACCTGTCCGCCCAGCACCGGCTCTTCGAGCCGGTAACGCGCGTCGACCAGCGGTAGGGCCAGCGGGACCTGCCCCTGGTCGGTGCTGACGAGCAGCGCCTGTGTGCCCCAGCCGGCGATGGAAACGTAGGAGTTCTCGTCCTGCCGCCTCAGCTCGACTACGGAGCGGATGCGGTCCTCCCGGCTGATGTCGTAGCGGCGCAGGAACGTACGGTCGCTGGCGTATCGGATCGAGCCTTGCGCGGTCCAGTTCTCGTCCAGCTGGAAGCGGCCATTCGCGAAGAAGTACCCGCGAATGTCCTTCTCGCTGGTGACCTGCGTGGAATTGAGCGGGATGCGGCTGCCGTAGGTGGCATAGGCCGTCACCTGAAACGCGCCGTTGCCCGTCAGGTGGCGGTATTGTCCCGAAATCATCGGCGCGGCTTCGGTGTAGATGTATCCGGACAGCGTCAGGTCGCGGTTGTCGGCGAGACGCCAGTAATAGCTGTCGGTAATCTCGATACCGTTGGAAGCGGTAAGTCCGATATCGGGGATGAAAAAGCCGGAACTCGGCCCGCCATCGGCCCGCACGGTAAGACCGGGCAGGGGCAGGGTGCGCGCGCCGAACAGTTCGAGGTAAGCGCCGCGGAAGCGGATACGGGCGGTGTCCTCGTCGTAATAGACCCGCTCGGCCGTCACTCGCCAACTGGGGCTCTTGTCGCAACCATCGATGTCCGTCACCGCGCAGCTGGAATAGACGGCGCGGGTCAATTCGATATCGCCGTTGGCGGTGCGCGCGGCTTCCTGCGCGGCCAGCCTGCCGCCCTGCCGGAACGCCAGCAGCAGGTTGTCCATCGCGCCCGCTTCCAGTTCGTCTGTCAGCACGAGGCGATCGGTGAAGAGCTGGTTGCCGTTCTCGTCCACCAGCCGGATTGCCCCGGTCGCGACGATCTCGCCCGTCATGCGGTTCCAGGTGACGGCATCGGCGAGCACCGACTGGTCGCCCGAACGCAGGATGACATCGCCCGCAGCGGTGATGGTATCCGTGTCCTGGTCGTAGCGCAGTTCGCTCGCCTCGAACGCGATTTCTCGCGGAGTGCCGTCGGCATCCTGCGCCGCCAGGATGGAATCGTCGATCAGCGGGAAGCCCTGTTCCTCGTCGTCCCCCGGTTCGGGTGTCTGCACGGGTTCGATCGCCGTTTCCACGCCGGGTGCGGCTCCTTGCTGGGCCAGCGCCGGCACGGAACCGCCAAGCACGAGCGCAGTCGCCGCGCCGACAAGGGACACGCGAAGCGAACAGTCGGGCAATGCGGAAAGCCGGCCGGGGAGCATGGCTTGCCTATTGCACCACGCGCACGTAATCGCAACGCAAGCTTTGCCGCGCTGCGACAGGCTGCGGCGCAAAAACCACAATCTCCAACGGAGCCCCCCTTTTATGGATATCGAATTCCGCCCCTCGCAGGAAACCGACACCCCCCGCATCGTCGCCCGCATCGTGGAGCAGGACAAGCTGCCCGCCGACCTGCCGATGCCCGTGGCGGAGGGCGCGAAAGCGACCCGCTTCACCGGCAAGCCGGGCCAGGTGTTCGATGGCTTCGCCGAAGACGGCGGCAAGCTGGTGCGACTCGCGCTGGCAGGTGCGGGCAAGAAGAAGGCCGAGAATCGCCACGCCTCGCTCGAAAAAGCCGGCGCAGCGCTGGCGGCGAAATACCTGACCAGCGGCGAGACCGAGATTGCGCTCGATGCCAAGGCCAGCGGCCTCGATGCAGAAGAAACCGCCGCCGTTCTGATGGGCGCGCGCCTTCGTTCCTGGCGGTGGGACCACTATCGCACCAAGCTACGTGACGAACAGAAGCGCACACTGACCAAGGTCGTGGTGATCGGCGCTCCCGAAGGCGCAGAGGCCGAATGGGAAGATGCGCAGGCCGTGGCCACTGGCGTCGAGTTCACCCGCGAACTGGTCGCCGAGCCTGCCAACATCATCTACCCCGAAAGCTTCGTTGAACGCTGCAACAAGCGGTTCGAAGGCACCGGCGCGGAACTGGTGGTGCTCGACGATGCCGAGATGGAAAAGCTGGGCATGGGCGCGCTGCTGGGCGTGGGCCTGGGCTCCGAACGTCCCAGCCGCCTGCTCGCGATCAAGTGGATGGGCGGCGCCAAGGGCGAAGCGCCCGTGGCCTTCGTGGGCAAGGGCGTGACTTTCGACACCGGCGGCATCTCGCTGAAGCCCGGACCCGGCATGGAAGACATGAAGTGGGACATGGGCGGCGCGGGCGCCGTGGCAGGGGCCATGCTGGCGCTGGTGCTGCGCAAGGCCAAGGCCAACGTAATCGGAGTCTGCGGGCTCGTGGAGAACATGCCCGACGGCAAGGCGATGCGCCCCGGCGACGTGGTGACTTCCATGTCCGGCCAGACCATCGAAGTGCTCAACACCGATGCCGAGGGTCGCTTGGTGCTGTGCGACGCGCTGACCTGGGTGCAGAAGGAATTCAAGCCCTCGCGCATCGTCGATCTCGCCACGCTCACCGGCGCAATGCTGGTGGCGCTGGGCCATGAGCACGCGGGCGTCTTCTCCAACAATGACGATCTGGCGGATGACCTGCTGCACGCGGGCAAGCAGTCGGGCGACAAGCTGTGGCGCTTCCCGCTCGCGCCGGAATACGACAAGCTGCTCGACAGCCCGATCGCCGACATGAAGAACATCGGCGGCCGCTATGCAGGTTCGATCACCGCGGCGCAGTTCCTCGGTCGCTTCATCGAGAACGATACGCCCTGGGCGCACCTCGACGTTGCCGGGATGGTGTGGTCGGACAAGCCCGGCGCCACCTGGGACAAGGGTGCGACCGGATACGGTGTGCGCCTGCTCGACCGCTTCATCCGCAACACGGTGAAGGGCTAAGCACTCTCGTGGGCAGGATGCGAAAGAAGGCAGACCTGCCCACGAAGACTTGCGCCGCCTGCGGCCTTCCGTTCACCTGGCGCAAGAAGTGGGAGCGGGACTGGGACAACGTGAAATACTGTTCCGAACGCTGCAAACGCTCGAAGGGGCAGAACCCGGCATGAGAGTGGATTTCTACCTTCTTTCCAGCAACCCTGCTCCCGCCGCCGTGGCCCTGCTCGCCAGCAAGGTGCGGCAGGCGGGCGAGCGGCTGCTGGTGGTGGCGGACGAACTTTCGCTGCTGGAAGAAGTGAGCAAGGCGCTGTGGGAAGCCCAGCCCGAGGCATTCCTTGCCAACGGCATTGCGGGGGACGAGCACGACGCGGTGCAGCCCATCCTGCTTTCGAACGAGGTCGATCCCGCCAACGGTGCCGGCTACCTGCTCATCGCCGATGGGCAGTGGCGCGAACCGGGCGACAGCTTCCAGCGGGTGCTGTTCCTGTTCGACCAGGAAACCATCGCAGGGGCACGGCAGACCTGGAAGGCCCTTCAGGACCGCGAGGGGATGGAGCGCAAGTTCTGGAAGCAGCAGGGAGGCCGGTGGGTCGAGGGGCCTTGACCTTCGCACCCGGCGGGCGGACATTCCCGCCGATCCAAACGGGGGAAACCATGCGCACACTTCTCACCCTTTCCGCCGCCGCCTTGTTGCTGACCGCTTGCGGCAGTTCCGATGAGGGCACCATAGAAGCCGAGGACGGCGAAACCGTCGCCTACGAAGTCGACCGCGACGGAGGTGACACGTCGATGCGGATTACCGGGGAAGACGGCCAGGAAATGGTCATCAATTCCGGCACGGGCTCTGCCGTCGACCTGCCCGACGGCTTCTCGCTCTATCCCGGTGCGAGCGTCGTCTCCACCACGACGATGAACCAGGGGGACGGGCAGGGCGCGCTCGTCATCATGCAGAGTGATTCGTCGCCAGAGGACATGGTTTCCTTCTATCGCCGACAGGCAGAGGCTGCCGGGGTCCAAATCCAGATGGAGATGACCACGAATGGCAGCATGATGATCGGTGGCGAGGGCGAGAACGGCCAGACATTCAGCTTCAACGCGTCCGGCGCCGATGGCACGACCACGGGGCAACTCGTCGTCGGGCAGGGCCTGAACTGACCCAACCCGGCTGAGCCGCCTTCTGGTGCGCCGCCGCGCAAGCCATCTTGCCCTGCGTGGGCGAGGGCGCTAGGGCGCGCGCGCAATCTCAACAACAGAACATTACTTCGCAAAGGAACTTCCCATGGCGGTTACCCGCACCTTCTCGATCATCAAGCCTGATGCCACCCGTCGCAACCTGACCGGCGCCGTCACCAAGATGCTGGAAGACGCCGGCCTGCGCGTCGTCGCTTCCAAGCGCATCCAGATGACCCGCGAACAGGCCGAAGGCTTCTACGCCGTTCACAAGGAACGCCCCTTCTTCGGCGAACTGGTCGACTTCATGATCAGCGGTCCGGTTGTGGTGCAGGTGCTGGAAGGCGAAGACGCCGTGCTGCGCAACCGCAAGGTAATGGGCGCGACCAACCCAGCCGATGCCGAGGAAGGCACCATCCGCAAGACCTATGCCGAAAGCATCGAGGCAAACTCGGTCCACGGTTCGGACAGCGATGAAAACGCGAAGATCGAGATCGAATACTTCTTCAACGAAGACGAAATCGTCGGCTGATTAACCTTAGCGTTCTTCGGAACTGCTTTTCAGACCCCCTCGACTGGTGGTATTGTTGCCACGGGTCGCAGGGGGTTTCTGTTTTTTAACAGTTTTTCCTCCAAGGCCGCACGTGTCCGAACGAGGGATCGCGGGAGGTTGATGTGTTTTCCTGGCTCAGAAAGTCGCCGACCCAGACGGTGCGCACCTTCGTGGACGCCATGAATGCGCGCGATTTTGCGACCGTGGAGCGGCTGCTGGCCGATGACTTCTGCATCATCGACAATTCCAACAAGGAGTTGCGCGGATCAGGCCCTGCTCTCGAGCTGCTTCGCCGGGTGGCCGAACTCGCGCCGGATTACCAGTTGCACGTAAGCGACATGGTGGAACGCGGCGAGGACGTTCTCGTCTCCGGCAATTCTGAAACCACCAGTATGGAAATGGCCGCGGCGAGCCAGTGGCGCGCGCGTGTGAAGGATGGACAGATGCTGGAATGGCAGTCCTACAGCAACAAGCTGACGCCATCGATGATCGCGCAAGTCACGGGGCAGCGTAAATAGCTCCCGAATGCGTCAGGGTTGTATGAAGGCGCCAACAGCATCGAGCGTTAGGCGCGCATGCACCAACTATGATATTCCGCGAAGCCGGAGTCGGTAATTGGGCGAGAATGAACTCGTCCCCGCCATCGGCTCTGTATGGAGATCGCTATCTTTCGATCCCGCAAGGAGCAGCCCGTTTCGGTGGTGCGCCGCTATATTTCCGCGCTTAACACGGGCGACCCGGAAAACCTCGAGGGGCTGCTTGCAGAAGATTGTCGCCTCGTCGACAGCACGGGCGGCTGGCTGGAGGGGCGCGACAACGCCCTGAGCGCATTGCGCGTATTCTTCAGATCCGAAACCGATTTCAGGATCGACGCAGAAACGATCGTGCTTCGCGGCGACGAAGTGCTTGTGCGCGGGCGAGCCGAGGCGAGGGATCCCAGGCTGGCGAAGGACACATTGTGGCGCGTCCGTGTCGAAGCGGGAAAGGTGGCGTTCTGGCAAAGCTATGGTGCGGCGGACCTACCGCTCGCGCGAATGTTGTTGCCGCAGAAGGTCGGCATTTCTTTCGATCCAGACGCGGCGGCAGCCACAAGCGGACCTTAGAAAGGCTCAACGCGCCTCGGTCAGGCTGTGGTCTCCGAGAATCTGTGCATCTGCCGACTGTGTGCGGTGTGAGGCGAATGCTGGGCCCGGCCCTGTTCGCCGCGCATTGCCTGTAGCGCCTCAGTGGTCAGTGGCAGCGACAAGTCTTCGTAAACGCGTCGCACCTCGGCTTCCCAATCGTGGTTCAGGGCATCGAAATCCACCGTGGTCAGCGGACCGGAAAAAGCCGCGAGAGCCCTATCCATCCGTTCCTCCCGCAACGCGATTTTTCGCGCTACCTCCGCCTCGATCCAGGAGTAATCGACCGTGTCGGACTGCATGGCCATCTGGTTCGCAACAAGCGAAGCGGCACTGGCGGCCGTGTCGTTCGCGCAGCGCTGCGTCCGTACCACGCGCGCCCCCGGGAACTGTCCCAGCAGGGCAGGCAGATCCTCCGAGAATTGCGGCACTTTCAGAACGCGCGGGCGGTGGGCATTTCCGTGCCAGTTCGCGTCCGTACGCAGCATGCGCGTGAACTCGCGGTAGAGAGGTGTTGGATCACGCGTTTCGCTGAAGGCGGTGAATGACGGGATGTGCCACTGCGCTTCGTAGGCGGAGTGATCGAGCGCGGCGGCAAGCCAGCCCAGTTCCTCGTCGGCGCGGGTGACGCCGAAGGGGTGGATGGTATCGATCCACGGGTCCAACGCGCGGGCGAGTAAAAGCGTGAAAGCAGACCAAGCGGGCCGCGTGTCGGGAGAGCGCGGAACTGGCTGCCAGCTATCGCAGAACCGCGTCGCGGACAGGGAAGGGTCGGCGGCGAGCAGGCGATGGACGCGCGTGGTGCCGCTGCGCATGTGGCCCACCACGATCACCGGCGGGGCAAGCGGCGTTTCCAGCAGTTCGGGCTCGGCTTGCCACAGCGCGCCGAGTTCCAGCCGCTGCCGAATTGCGCGCACGAGCTGGCCGTGCGCCATGGTCAGGCCGAGCGGGTTGAGGGCTGCCTCGGACACCAGCGATTCGCACAGGATTTCGAGTCGCAGCCGAAAATCGGCACAATCGGCTTCGCTGCGCGGACTCTGTTCGCCCGCCGCAGGGGCATCGCGCAGGGCCTTGCTCCACAAGTCATCGGGATCCAGCGAAGGCCGGTAACTGAGCCCCTTGCGCCAGGCCTTCTCCAGCCAGCCGTTCACGCGATCCACGCGGGGGGAACGGGCGCAGGGATGTGGGCGAGGCGGTAGGCTCATGCGTCAGAATTCGTCTGCGGCATTGTGCAGCTTTGTGAGCCGCTTTGGAGCAACGGAGCGCCAGCTTCTTTCAAGCCATTCAGCAACATGGTCCCAATCAACGCCCGGCCTGTTGAGAATGATCCCGACCCATCCGCTCGCTCCGTAATAGGCCGGGCGGTAATAGGTTTCGGGTGCGGTCTCGGCAAGGTCTGCAACCTCGTCCGGCCCGCCGGTCTTCACCAGCAGGCCGATATGCGGTTCGCCGTGATGCTTCTCGGACAGGTAGGCGAAGTACTTGCCGCTCTTGCCGCCGCTGCGCCAGCCCGGCGCGCCGTGGCTCTCGCGCTCCTCTGCCTCGGGCAGGGCCATGGCAAGTTCGCGCACTTTCTCCAGCAGCCAGTCCGCCCGGTAATGCCGCCCGACGTAATCGGCCACCATGCGGGGGTAGAGCTGGTACTCGGCCAGGATCACGCGGTGCGCGAGGCTGTCTGGCGTGTCCGAAGGCAGGATGGCGACCGGCATCTGCCCCAGCAGCGGTCCGCCGTCGAGTTCGGGCGTAACCACGTGGACCGAGCACCCGCCGTAGTCCTCGCCCGCCTCGATAGCGCGCCGGTGCGTATCCAGTCCCTTGTACTTGGGCAGCAGGCTGGGGTGGGTGTTGACCATCCTGCCTTCCCAGCCGTTCACGAAATCCGCCGTCAGGATGCGCATGTATCCGCACAGCGCGAGGTATTCCGCGCCAGACTTGCGCAAGGCCGCGTCCATGATCTGCTCATGCTCGCGCCGTTCCATGCCGCGATGATCGTGGCTGAATGTGGCAATGCCCTCCGCCGCCGCGATCTTCAGGCCCGGCGCATCGGAATTGTTGCTGGCGACCAGCACGATTTCATAGGGGCAATCGGGCAGGCGCGACTGGAACAGCAGCGCCGACATCGTCGTGCCGTTGCCGGACAGCAGGCAGGCGATCTTCGCCTTCTGCTCAGGCATCGTGATCCGCGGTCCAGTCTGCCCGGGCTGACCAAGTGCCCGCAGACCCCTTCACCGTGCAGCCCCGCTGGCCTTCCACGATCTCGCCGATGCGATACACGCTCTCGCCTGCATCGGTAAGCGCTGCGGTGACGCTATCGACCTTGTCGGGCGTGACCGCCAGCACCATGCCGACACCGCAGTTGAACGTGCGCGCCATTTCGCCCGGCTCGATATTCCCCTGCGCCTGCAGGAAAGCCATCAGGCGCGGCTGGTCCCAGCTATCGGCATCGACGACAGCGCGCGCACCCTCGGGCAGGACGCGGGGCAGGTTTTCCAGCAGGCCGCCGCCGGTGATGTGGGCAAGGGCATCGATGTGGCCCGCGCGTACCGTAGGAAGCAGGCTCTTCACGTAGATACGCGTCGGCGCAATCAGCGCGTCGATCAGCAGTTGATCCTGGTCGAACAGGGCGGGGCGATCCAGCTTCCAGCCCTTGTCCTCGGCCAGCCGCCGGACGAGCGAGAAACCGTTGGAATGAACGCCGGAACTGGCAAGTCCGAGCAACACATGGCCCGGCGCCACGCGCTCTCCGGTCAATTGCTCGCCGCGCTCCACCGCGCCAACGCAGAAACCGGCAAGGTCGTAATCGCCCGGCGCGTACATACCCGGCATCTCTGCCGTTTCGCCGCCGATCAGCGCGCAGCCTGCTTCCTTGCAGCCCTGCGCAATGCCCGCGATCACACGCTCGGCAATGCCGTTCTCCAGCTTGCCGGTGGCGAAGTAGTCGAGGAAAAACAGCGGTTCCGCCCCCTGAACGATGAGGTCGTTCACGCACATGGCGACAAGATCGATGCCGACGGTATCGTGCCGGTCGGTCTCGATTGCCAGCTTCAGCTTGGTGCCGACTCCGTCGTTGCCTGCCACCAGCAGCGGATCCTTGTAGCCCGCAGCCTTGGGATCGAAGAAACCGCCGAATCCGCCGATTTCGCCATCGGCGCCCGGGCGCATCGTGGCTTTCACCAGCGGTCCGATGGCTTTCACCAGCCGGTTGCCCGCATCGATGGAAACGCCAGCCTGCTCGTAGGTATAGGATTGCTTGTCCGAATTCATGCACCTGCCATACGCATTCGCGCTTGGAATTCCACTCGCCTTTGGGCAAAAGACCGGCGAATTCCCCCATGAACATCGTTTTTCCCTCTTTTCGCCCCACAAATGAGCGCCTGCCAACCGCAATTGCGGCGATTGCCGTGCTCGTGCTCGCCCTGCTCGCCGCGGCCGTGCTCTACGCGCAGGTCTCCGGGGAGCGGGGGATCGCGCCTGTCGCCAGCAGCAGCGACATCGAGGTGGACGGTATCGAGGTAGACGTTCACGGCGAGAACGCGGAAGACGCTCGCGCAAACGGCTGGCGCGAGGCCCAGCGTATCGCGTGGGAAAGGCTGGACGGGCCGGACATTCCCGATTCGCGCCTCGAATCGCTGGTCGCCGCAATCGTGGTGGAAGAAGAGAACATCGGCCCGCGCCGTTACATCGCGCGGCTCGGCGTGATTTTCGACCGGCAGCGTGCGGGCGCGCTGCTGGGCGCAGGCGGTTCCAACTCGCGTTCCGCCCCCATGCTTACGCTGCCGGTGCTGATTTCCGGCGGCACGGAAACCATGTTCGAGGTGCGCAACCCCTGGCAGCGGGCATGGGCGGAATACCAGTTCGGCTCCAGCACCATCGACTATGTCCGGCCCGCCGGTTCGGGTGGCGAATCGCTGTTGCTCACTTACGGGCAGACGGGCCGCCGCAGCCGCGCGTGGTGGAACAATATTCTCGATCAGTTCGGGGCGGCGGACGTTCTCGTGCCGATCGCCAACCTGCGGTGGGAATGGCCCGGCGGACCGGTGGAGGGTCGCTTCACCGCGCGCTACGGGCCGGACAACCGTTTCCTCGATGAATTCACCATGCGCGCCGACAATGCCGAAGAACTGCCCGAAATGCTCGAGCGCGCAGTAACGCGGTTCAATGAAATTTTTGCCGCCGCCCTGGCCGACGGCACCCTGCGGCCCGACCCCACGCTGACGCTCGACAACATCGAGATCAGCGACGAAGTGCGCGCCTTGCTCGAGGCGGCGCGAGTGGCAGAACTGGCGGAACAGGCTGCCGCGGCGGGAGAAGGCGACACACCGGCGGGCGTATCGATCGACGGCGCGGCGCAGCCCCAGCCGGTTGAGACCGCTGTTCCGACGGCGAGCTACGGAGTGCAGGTGGCAACGCCCGACGCTTCCGACTTCGACGGTGCCATTGCGGCCCTTCGTGCCGTGCCAGGCGTGACGCGGGTCTCGGTCCGCTCAACCGCGATCGGCGGTGCGTCCGTGTTCGATGTGACCTACGCCGGAGATATCTCTGCCCTGGCCGCCGCGCTGCGCCAGCGCGGCTGGTCCGTCAATGAAGGGCAGAACGCTCTCGGCATTTCGCGCTAAGGGCTCAAGAGATGAGCCAGATCGCACTTCCCCTTGCAGCCGGCGGCAAAGGCCCTGCGCGGATCGTGGTGGGCAATGCCAATGCGCACGTGGCCGAAGCTCTATTGTCGCCCGAGACCTGGCCCTATCGTACGGCCGTGCTTACGGGGCCGCCACGGTCCGGAAAGTCCCTGCTGGCGAGGTGGTTCTCGAAAAGCGGCAAGGGCGATGCCATCGACGACGGGCAGGCGATGCCCGAGGACGCGCTGTTCCATCGCTGGAACCGCGCGCAGGAGCAGGGCACGCCGCTGCTGATCGTCGGCGGAGAACCGCTGTGGAACATCACCCTGCCGGACCTGCGCTCTCGCCTTGGCGGTTCCCTGCAACTGGAAATCGCCCAGCCGGACGATGACATGGCGCGCGACCTGTTGTTGTCCCTCGCCCAGGAACGCGGATTGCCGCTGCCTGCCGATGCAGCCGACTATCTCGTCCCGCGTGCGTCACGTTCGCAGGAGGAACTGGAAAAGCTGGTCGCTACCATCGACCGCTTGTCTCTCGAGCGAAAGGCCCCACCTACCCTCGGTATCTGGCGCGCTGCACTGGAAGCGGTGCACGGGCCGGAGGAGCCACGCTTGATCTGAGCGGGTTTTGATGGGAAACTGAGTGCTATGTTCGACCGGCTTGTCGCCTATCTGGACTCGATCCACGCGCGCGATCCCGCGCCGCGCTCGCGGTGGGAAATCCTGCTTTATCCGGGGGTTCTGGCTCTCGGCATGCACAAGATCGCCCATTGGCTGTTCGAGGCCAAGCTGTTCTTCCTTGCCCGCCTCGTGAACCACGTCTCCCGCTGGATGACTGCGATCGACATTCATCCAGGCGCGAAGATCGGCAAGAATTTCTTCATCGACCATGGCTTCACGGTGATCGGCGAAACGGCGGAAATCGGCGACAACGTGACGATCTACCAGTGCGTGACACTGGGTGGCACCAACCCCACAAACGGACAGGGCGGCAAGCGTCACCCGACCTTGTGCGATAACGTGATCATCGGGTCGGGGGCGCAGGTAATCGGGCCGATCACGGTGGGCGAACGGGCGCGGGTGGGTGCCAATGCCGTGGTGACGGACGACGTGCCGGAAGGTGCGACCATGATCGGCCTCAAGGCGCGCTCCACGCTGGTGCCTGCCGAGACCTGGCTGCGTGAATTCATCCCGTACGGCACGCCCTGCGATGAACCCTGCGAACCCGTGCCCAGCGAACGGGTGCAGGTGCTCGAAGCCGAGATTCAGCTCCTGCGCGAGGAAATGGCGCAGCTTCGCAAGAGCCTGCCCACGCCCGACGATGGCGGCGAAAAACCGCGCAAGAGCGGGGCCCGTAGTTGATGGCCGCCCCCGCAGGGCCGAATATCGTAGCATTTCCCGGTCAGCGCTCGCCCGAACAGGTGGGCTTCAACCGGCACGAGCTTACCCGAATTCTCGATCTCTATGGACGGATGGTCGCTGCTGGCGAATGGCGCGACTACGCGATGGATTTCACTCGCGACTGCGCCACCTTCGCTGCCTTCCGCCGCACCGCCGACGTGCCGCAGATGCGGCTTGAGAAGCGCCCTGCGCTGCAACAGAAGCAGGGCATGTGGGCGTTGTTCGGAGAGCAGGGACAGGTGCTGAAGCGCGGTCACGAACTGAACAACGTGCTCGCGCCCGTCGAGCGGCGGTTGCTGAAAGCAGTGGACCAGTAAGCGGCCGCGAGGCCGCTATAGGTCTTCCAGCACGCCCACCAGTTCGTCGAAATGGTCGATCATCACGTCGCCGCCCAGTTCATGGACCGGCACATCGTGATAGCCGTAGCGGCAGGTGACGACCGGGAGGTTGGCTGCCTTTCCGGCCCGCACGTCATAAGTCGAATCGCCGACCATCGCCGCGCGCCCGCCACCGCAGTCCGCAATCGCGGCGTGGAGGATATCGGGCTTGGGCTTGGCGCGTTCCCGGCCCAGCGTGTCGCCGCCGTAGATCGCGGCGAAACGGTCCGTCATTTCCAGCGCACCCAGCAGTTCGCGGGCCGGTTTCTCGCTTTTGTTCGTCACCACCGCCAGCTTGCAGCCACGCGCCGCCAGCTGGTCCAGCGCGCCGAGGCAACCGGGATAGGGCACCGTGTTGTTGGCGATGTTGTCCCAGTAGAACTCCAGCAGCGCGCCGCTCAGTTCCTTGTAGGTGGCCTCGTCCACCAGACCGCCCGTGGCTTCCAGTGCGCGGGTCAGCATCATGTCGGTGCCGCCGCCGATCATGTTGCGCGTGGCCGTCTCGCTCACGCCATCGCGGCCGATCGCGCCAAGCGCGTGGTTGACGGCTGGGCACAGGTCGCGGGCGCTGTCCACCAGCGTGCCGTCGAGGTCGAAAAGGACGATATCGAAAGGAAATTTGCTCATCGCGGGGGCATGTGGGGGAGAGATATGGAAACTGCAATCAATTGCTGGCATGGCGCCTGTCATGAGTGAGAGACCCATCGCCGCCATCATCCTTGCCGCGGGCAAGGGCACCCGCATGAAAAGCAGCCGGCACAAAGTGCTGCACGAGGTGGCCGGAAGGCCGATGATCGAGCACCTGCTCGCCAGCGTCGAGACGCTCGGTCCGCAAAAGCTCGTCACCATCGTTGGCGAATCGCGCGAACAGCTTGAAGAACGGCTCGAAGGCCGTGTGGACTTCGCTGTGCAGGAACCGCAGCTGGGCACAGGCCATGCGGTGCAGCAGGCGCAGGAGGCTCTGGAGGGCTTCGAGGGCGACGTATTGGTGCTCTACGGCGACGTGCCCTTCGTGAAGGCCGGCACCATGCAGGCCATGATCGATAGGCTGCGCGCCGTCGATTCCCCTGCCGCTGTGGTGCTGGGTTTCGAGCCGGACGATCCGCTGCGCTACGGTCGCGTCATCGCGCAGCAGGGCCGCATCCTGAAAATGGTGGAGTACAAGGACGCGACCGAAGACGAGCGCGGATGCACTCTCTGCAATTCCGGATTGCTCGCTGCCCGCAGCGAAGACCTTTTCGCTCTGCTTGACCGGGTGAGGAACGAGAACGCGCAGGGCGAGTATTACCTCCCCGACATCGTCAACATCGCCATTGCCGACGGTCATAACTGCGCTGTCGTATCCTGCGACAATGCGGACGAGGTCGCAGGCATCAACAGCCGCGCAGAACTGGCCGCGGCTGAGGCGCAGTGGCAGGCGCTGCGGCGCGAGGAAGTGATGGAAGAGGGCGTGACGCTGCGCGCTCCCGACACCGTGTTTTTCAGCTACGACACCCAGTTGGCTGCCGACGTCGTCGTGGAGCCGAACGTGGTCTTCGGCCCCGACGTATCGGTGGCAAGCGGCGCGACGATCCGCGCTTTCAGCCACCTCGAAGGCGCCACTGTCGGCGAGGGCGTTGAAGTGGGGCCCTACGCTCGCCTGCGTCCCGGTGCGGTGCTGGAGAAGGGCAGCAAGGTCGGCAACTTCGTCGAGATCAAGAAGGCCACGCTGGGCGAGGGGGCGAAGGCTAATCACCTCACCTACCTGGGTGACGCTACCGTGGGCGCTGGCGCAAACATCGGGGCAGGTACAATCACCTGCAATTACGATGGCTACTTCAAGCACGAGACCACGATCGGACCACGCGCTTTCATCGGCTCCAACTCGGCGCTGATCGCGCCCGTGAGTATCGGTGCCGATGCGATCGTGGCGGCAGGCAGCGCCGTGACGCGCGATGTGGCCGATGGCGAGCTTCGCATGGTCCGGGCAGACCAGTTGGTGAAGCCGGGCTGGGCAGATCGCTTCCACGACGCGATGAAGCGCAAGAAGGCCGAGAAGAAGAAGTGACCGACCGCTACGAGGGCAAGCCCTTCCTCCGCCTGCTCGACAGTTACGTGCTGGATGCCATCGGCAAGCTGGACGAGGCGAATGCGAAGTGGCTGGTCGAGGCCGAACCCTATTTCCGCGAAACTTTCGGCGGCACAGGCAGTTGGCAGGATATCGTGGCGCAGCGGATGCAGTTCCCGGAAGGAATGCAGCCCGCGATTGTCGAGATGTGGGACAAGGGGCGCGCGAGGTTCATCGCAGAAAACGGACACGAACCCGAGCCGGTGCAATTCGCCCACATGTTCGTGGACCAGAATTTCCCTCATTAGGGACAAGGAACTGAATTTATGTGCGGAATTATCGGAATTGTCGGTCATCGCGATGTTGCGGCGCGACTGGTCGACGGCCTGCGCAGGATGGAATATCGCGGTTATGACAGCGCTGGCATCTGCACGGTTCACGAAGGGAAGCTGAAACGCCGCCGGGCGGAAGGCAAGCTGAACGGACTGGTGGAGGAATTGGCGAACAATCCCGCCGCAGGCGAAACGGGTATCGCCCACACCCGCTGGGCGACCCACGGCGCCCCCACCGAAAAGAACGCCCACCCGCACGCGACGGAACATGTCGCGCTGGTCCACAACGGTATCATCGAGAATTTCAAGGAACTGCGCGACGAATTGCGCGCCGAGGGGCGGCAGTTCGAAAGCGAGACCGACACCGAAGTGGTTGTCCACCTGATCTCGCGCCGGATCGAAGAGGGCATGTCTCCGGAAGATGCCGTCGCGGCCGTCCTGCCGCGCCTGCGCGGAGCTTTCGCGCTGGCAATTGCCTTCCGCGACCACCCCGACATGCTCATCGGCGCGCGTCTCGGTTCGCCGCTGGTCGTCGGCTACGGTGAGGACGAGATGTTCCTCGGTTCCGACGCGCTGGCGCTGGCCCCGCTCACGCAGCAGATCGCCTACCTCGAGGAAGGCGACTGGGTGACGATCACACGGAAGGGCGCGAAAATCCGGGATCTCGATGGCGACGAGGTCGAGCGCGAGGTTCAGACCTCCGGCGCCTCTGCCGCAGCAATCGAGAAGGGCAACTATCGCCACTTCATGCAGAAGGAGATCTTCGAGCAGCCCACCGTGGTGGCGCAGACCCTTCGCAGCTACCTGCGCCCCGGCGAACAGCGCGTGGCCCTGCCGCAGATCGATTTCGACATTTCCGCCATCGACCGCATCACGATCGTCGCCTGCGGCACGTCCTACTACGCCGGGATGGTGGCGAAATACTGGTTTGAACAGTTCGCCCGCGTCCCGGTGGACATCGATTACGCAAGCGAGTTCCGCTACCGCGAACCCGTGCTGCCCGACGGTGGCCTGGCCCTGTTCATCTCGCAGAGCGGAGAAACAGCGGACACGCTGGCTGCGCTGCGCCACTGTCGCAAACAGGGGCAGGTGATTGCCGCGGTGGTCAACGTGCCTACAAGTTCGATGGCGCGAGAGGCGGACCTGCTGTTGCCCACCCACGCGGGGCCGGAGATCGGCGTCGCCTCCACCAAGGCCTTTACCTGCCAGCTTGCCGTGCTGGCGGCGCTGGCGGCGCATTTCGCGGTGAAGAAGGGGCTGCTGAACCACCGCGAGGAAGCGATCATCGTCGATCACCTGCTGGAGGCGCCCGCGTGCCTCAACGCGGCGCTGGATCACGACGAGGAAATCGCCGACATGGCGCACCTGATCGCGCCGGCGCGCGACGTGCTTTATCTGGGCCGCGGGGCGGATTTCCCGCTGGCGCTGGAAGGGGCGCTCAAACTCAAGGAAATCAGCTACATTCATGCCGAAGGCTATGCCAGCGGCGAGATGAAGCACGGCCCCATCGCGCTTATCGACGACAAGGTGCCGGTTATCGTCCTCGCGCCTTCCGGACCGCTGTTCGAGAAGACCGTGTCCAACATGCAGGAAGTGCAGGCGCGCGGCGGCAAAGTGGTGCTGATTTCCGACAAGGCCGGGATCGAGCAGGCGGGCGAGGGCTGCATGGCAGTGATCGAGATGCCCAAGGTGCACCCGCTCATCGCTCCGCTGGTCTATGCCGTTCCGGTGCAATTGCTGGCCTACCATGTGGCCGTGGCCAAGGGCACCGATGTGGACCAGCCGCGCAACCTCGCGAAATCGGTGACTGTCGAATGATTTTCAGCGTTACTGCCTAATTTCGGCTGACTTTACCGGGCAATAACTATTGGCGGTTATCGCGGTCGTGTGAGCGACAAGCATTCTGGACTCCCCAGCCTTCCGCTGCAGATGAGTTTCCTGCAGGTCATTGGCCTGCGCGAACCCGGCGAGGGTGACTGGACCCGGCTGCGCACGCTCCAGTATTCGGAACTGCACAAGGTTTCGCTAATCCGCATTGCCGCTCACGGCCTTGCCGCTTTGCTGGCAGTTTCGCTTTATCTCAACACGATAGCGCACTGGATTCTCGGGATCTGGATGCTCGGCGTCGTGGCGGCTGTGTGGAACGTTACGCGGATCGATCGCAACTTCATCGATATCGAGAAGCGCGGCGTCCAGTGGAACGAATTTACCCGCCAGGCCCTCGGCGTTGGCGGTTGCACCATACCATGGGTCGCCGCGCTGATGTTCTTCGTTCCGCAGGGAACGGTAACGGATCACTACGCGCTCTGGGCGATTGCCGCGATGCTGATCGCTGGCAGTGCGGCTGCGATGGCAACGGCGCCGGTCGCCACGGTACTGTTCGACCTCGTGGTTGGCGCGGCAGGCGTCGCCTCCTTCCTCCTTACCGGCGATTTCATTTTCGCCATCGCTGCTGCGGCCTACACCGTCACGATTGTTGCCGGCGCGCTCCGATCTGCGCGAACCTACCTTTCCGCCAAGATCGCGGAAGCAGGCGTGGCGGAGAAGGACGAGGTCGTCTCCCTCTTGCTGCGCGAGTTCGAGGAAAAGGAATCGGACTGGCTCTGGCAGGTCGACACGAACAGGCGCATCCGGTCTGCCTCGCCGCGTTTCGCTTTCGCTTTCGGCTCCACCCCGCACGATATCGAGGGAGAGAGTTTCATCAAGCTGATCGCCGGATCATCGTGGGAAAGCGGGGAGTTTCCACGCAGCCTTCACGAACTGGCCGAGAAGTTGAAACGGCGCGAGCATTTCTCCAACCTGCTGGTGCAGGTCTATCTCGAGGCCGGTCGCCGCTGGTGGGAGCTTTCGGGCACGCCGATCTACGATGACAACGGCAGCTACATCGGTTTTCGCGGGGTCGGTTCCGACGTAACCGAGCAGCGCGACCGTGACGAGAAGATCGCCTACCTTGCCCGCTACGACACGCTGACAGGTCTTCCCAATCGCCTGATGCTGACAGAAGCACTGGGCGATGCCATGCGCTATGCCGATAAGTGGAAGACGCGCTGCGCCTTCCTGATGATCGACCTCGACCGGTTCAAGGCGGTGAACGATTCCCTCGGCCACCAACTGGGCGATCGCCTGCTGGCTGAAGTTTCGAAGCGCCTCGATGCAGTGATGACCGAGAACGAGCGTTGCGGGCGACTTGGCGGGGACGAGTTCGCCGTCGTTATCCGCGATGCCACCGATAACGGCAGGGTGGACCGTCTCTCCGAGGCCATCATCGAAACGCTTTCGCAGCCCTACGTGATCGACAACCACACGTTGTTCATCGGTGCGAGTGTGGGTTCTGCCGTCGGGCCGCGCGATGGCAATTCGGTGGAAACGCTGATGCGTAACGCCGACCTCGCACTCTACCGGGCGAAGGACGAGGGCGGCAACACGCACTACCGCTATATGCCGTCGCTGCACGCCGATGCGGAAGAGCGCCGCAAGCTGGAGCTTTCGCTGCGGCGTGCCATCGGGCGCGACGAGCTGGAATTGAATTTCCAGCCTGTGGTCAACGCCCGCAGCGAAACCGTGGTAAGCTTCGAAGCGCTGCTGCGCTGGAACAGCGAGGAGCACGGCTTCGTCAGCCCGGCCAAGTTTATCCCCCTCGCAGAGGACACCCGCCTGATCGTGCCCATCGGCGAATGGGTTTTGCAGGAGGCTTGCCGCGAGGCGACCCGCTGGCCGGACGATATCAAGGTGGCGGTCAACGTGTCGGGCGAGCAATTGCTGGAGCCCAACTTCGCCAACAGCGTGGTGCGGGCACTGGCGGATACCGGGCTGCCCGCTCACCGGCTCGAAGTGGAAGTCACCGAGAGCGTGTTCCTGCGCGATGGCCGCACCGCGCGGCAGACGCTGGAGGAGATCCTCGCGCTCGGCTGCTCGGTCGCGCTGGACGATTTCGGTACCGGCTATTCCTCGCTCGGCTACCTGCGCACGCTGCGCTTCTCCACTATCAAGGTGGACAAGAGCTTCGTGCAGGGTGCCACGCAGGAGAGCCAGGAGAGCCTCGCCATCATCCGCGCCGTGGTGGCCATGGCGCGCAGCCTCGAGATGACAACGACCGCCGAGGGCGTCGAGGACGCCACCCAGGCCGCGCTGATCCGCGAGCTGGGCTGCACGAAGATCCAGGGTTATTACTTCGGCCGCCCGATGAAGGCGGTCGAGGCCCGCTCGCTGGTGGTGAAGGGCCGCGGAACGCGAGCCGCCTAGGCCCCGACGAGGCTGCCGATCACGCTTTCGAACAGGCGGCGTCCGTCGCTGCCGCCGTGGGCGGGCTCGATGGCGCGCTCGGGGTGGGGCATCATGCCCAGCACGTTGCCCTTGCCATTCAGCACGCCGGCGATGTCGCGGCGCGAGCCGTTGCAATTCTCGGCATAGCGGAAAGCCACGCGGCCTTCGCCTTCGAGCCGGTCCAGCGTGTCATCATCGGCGAAGTAGTTGCCGTCGTGGTGCGCGACCGGAATCCGGATCGTCTCACCCTTCGTGTAGGCCCTTGTGAACAGGCTGGTGTCGTTCTCCACCACCAGCGGCACGGTGCGGCAGATGAAAGTCTGCGCTGCGTTGCGCATCAGTGCGCCGGGCAGTAATTGCGCCTCCGTCAGCACCTGGAAGCCGTTGCACACGCCCAGCACCGGCACGCCGCGCTCTGCTGCGGCGGCGACGGAGCGCATGATCGGGCTGTTCGCCGCCATCGCGCCCGAACGCAGGTAGTCGCCGTAGGAGAAGCCGCCGGGCAGGGCGATGAAATCGAGGCTGCCGGGCAGGTCGGCATCGCCGTGCCACACCTTTACCGGCTCCTTGCCGGATACGTCGCGCAGCGCGACCCACATGTCGCGGTCGCAGTTCGATCCGGGGAATGTGACGACTGCGGTCTTCATCAGGCGACCTTCTCGATGCGGTAATTCTCGATCACCATGTTGGCGAGCAGCTTCTGGCACATCTCGTCGAGCGCGGCGTCCGTGGTGTCATCGGCCACGTCCATCTCCACCAGACGACCGATGCGCACGTCTTCCACGCCCTTGTAGCCAAGGCCCTCCAGCGCGTGGTGCACGGCGCGGCCCTGCGGATCGAGCACGCCGGGCTTCAGGCTGACATGGATGCGGACTTTCATGGATCGGACCTTTCGCGTGAAGTCTCGGTTGGTTTCGCCGCAGCCTATGGCGATTGCCGCCGCGATGGGCAAGGGGCGGCGGCGCAATCCGCCGGGGAATTGCGCGCGAAATCCAACTAACCTGGAACACATGGAACAGTGTCCAGAAGCGAAAAAGCGGAGGGGCCGTTGCAGGCGGGCCGGCGGCAGCATCAAGAGGGATTGAAACGGTTGCATCGTCCCATGCATTGGTGTGCCATGGCGCGTGTAGGAAAGCCGCGCGGCAGGAGGGCTTGCAGAACATGATCGCGACCGAGAAATTCACATTTACCGGCAAGAACGGGCAGACGCTGGACGGGCGGTTGGAACTGCCACTCTATACGAAGCCGCGCGCCGCCGCGCTGTTCGCCCATTGCTTCACCTGCACCAAGCAGAGCCACGCCGCCACGCGCGTTGCCTCCGCCCTTGCGACCAAGGGCCTTGCCGTGCTGCGGTTCGATTTCACCGGATTGGGCGGCAGCGACGGCGACTTCGCCAATGCCGGGTTCGCCACCAATGTGGAGGACCTGACCTGCGCGGCAAAGGCGCTGGCCGATCGCGGCCTGCCGCCGGTGCTGCTGGTGGGCCATTCCCTGGGCGGTGCGGCAGTGCTGGCCGCGGCGGAGCACGTGCCGCAGGCGCGCGGCGTCGCCACGCTCAACGCGCCCTACGATGCCGCCCACGTGTTCGAGCACTTCGGCGATGCCATCGACGATATCGAGGAAGACGGCGAGGGCGAAGTGACACTCGCCGGACGCCAGTTCCGCATTGCCCGCGCGTTCCTTGAGCAGGGGCGTGACCAGCCGCAGGGCGAGCGCATTGAAAAACTCGGCCTGCCGCTAATGGTGATGCACTCCCCGCAGGACGAGGTCGTCGGGATCGAGAACGCCCGCCTCATTTTCGAGAAGGCGAAACATCCCAAGAGCTTCGTCGCGCTCGACAACGCCGATCACCTGCTGACCGAAACCGGCAGCGCGGAATATGCCGCGAACATGATCGCCGCGTGGTTTACGCCCTACCTTGCCGACCTGCCAAAAGAGCCGCGCGAGGAGTTTGCGGGGACGGTGGAAGTCTCGACTGCGGGCGGGAAGTTCGCCCAGTGGGTGCGCACCGCCAGCCACGAGTTCATCGCGG
>MDTG01141027.1_pt1 | contig 27406 bp, 29 predicted proteins | sample 811421 | NCBI WGS metagenome assembly MDTG01 (sample SAMN05326645, study PRJNA326480) | marine metagenome | isolation source: seawater | place: Pacific Ocean: South East | collected 2011
ACATAAATATTTAATGAAAACTATAGATTTTATACAAAAAAAAGAAGGGCAAAGTAAAATTAAACTTGCCTCTCAAGATTTAAAGAAAAGGTGGAAAATGAAACAAGAAAAATTAAGCATGAGCTATACTTGTAAAATTAATGAAATCATAAAGGTAAAATGAAAAAAGAAAAACTGACTTTTTTAAAGCCAGAAAAAGGAAATAGTCTAGGTCAATGGCTAGTAGAGCAAGGAATTTCAGCAGGATTTCCTTCACCAGCCGATGATTTTAAGGAAACCAGGATTAGTTTAGATAAAGAATTAGTAAAAAATGAAGAGGCGACTTTTTACGCTAGAATCAGTGGAGAGTCAATGGTTGAGGCAGGATTAGATGATGGTGATTTAATAATAATTGACAGAAGTTTAAATCCTGAAAATAATAAAATTGCAGTTTGTTTTTTAGATGGGGATTTTACAGTTAAAAGAATAATTAAGAAAGAAAAAAAAATATATCTAAAACCTGAAAATAAAAATTATAAAGAAATTGAAATCAACGAAGAAAATGAATTAAAAATTTGGGGGATAGTAACTTACGTGATAAAATCTTTAAAATAACTATTTTAAAATATTATTAAGAATATTATCAATTTGAATTTTGCGCATTTCAAAGCTGAAGTATTTATCATAATAAGACTTTCCATTTTTACCCATTACATCTAAAGCTTTTTTATTAGTATTTAAAATTTTTAATAAAGTTTTTTTTAATCCTTTAATATCATATGCATTAACGACAAAACCACATGAAGATTTTTTAATAATTGAATTACCCTCGCCACTTATCATAGCTAAAACGGGCTTGCCATAAGCCATATATGATTGAAGTTTAGCTGGAACAGTTTTAGAAAAAATTGGACTATTATTTAATGATAAATATAATATGTCTGCCTTTTCATAAAAATGAGGCATCAAATCAACACTAAAACTACCTAAAAAGAAAATTTTCTTTCCAAGAAGATCATCATTGATTTTTCTTTTAAAATTATCTTTCTCTCTTCCATCACCAACAAAAATCCAATTCAAGCTTGTATCTTTAAACTCATTAATAACTTCAATCAATGGATCAAAGTTCTGAGCCTTACCAATATTCCCCGCATACAAAATATTAATACCATCTGGAAAATCTGGAATAAAACTTTTATTTTCATTTTTTACAGTAAACAATTTTTCAGCCCAATTTGGGAAATAATGAATTTTATCTTCAATAACAAATCTATCTATACATTTTTGAAAATATGAATTTGAACCAATTAAAATAGCATCAAAATTTTGATAAGCTTTCGTCATCAAAAATTCAATTAAATTTTTAAAAAAACTATTAAGTTTTATACCAACAGCTGATATGCTATCTGGCCAAAAATCAAGCTCCCAGTATACAATTTTAGTTTTTTTAAATAGTTTAATAATTAATGCTGGAACTATTAAAAATGGTGGACTTGTATGATGAATTATAATAACATCATACTTTTGAAAAGTAAGTAAATAAAATGAATATAAAAGTAAAGAGATGAAATAAGTGAAATAGTTAATGATTAATCTAAATTTAGATCCACTTCCTCTCGGTACTAATGGAAGTCTAACTACTGACAATTTACTATTGACTAGCTCAAATGTTTTTCTAAAAAAATGATAACCTTCATATATTTTTCCGTGAGGATAATTTGGCTTACCAGTGACGACGTGAACATAATTTTTTTTTATTAGATGTTCTACTAGATCATTAACTTTAAAATTCTCAGGGTAATAATGATTTGTAATTACTAAAATTCTTTTAGCCATGTAAATTTATTTATGTATCCTGTATAGGACAAAATAATTCTTACAACTTTTTCTGCAACATTATTTTTTGCATAATCCTGAACTAAATTAATCGATCTTTTTTCAAAGGTTTTCTGATTTTTCACGTGTTCTATAGAGTTTAATATTGTATTTGAATTCAAACCAGTCATAACAACACTAGCTTCCTCCATAGCTTCAGGTCTTTCATGGGCTTCTCTAATATTTAATGCTTTAAAATTTAAAATAGATGATTCTTCAGAGATAGTTCCACTATCGGAAAGAACCATGAATGAATTCAATTGAAGCTTATTATAATCAAAATACCCAAGAGGTTTTGATATTATAATATTTGAATGAAACTTAACATCTAACTCATTAATTTTATTATTTGTTCTGGGATGAGTACTTAATATTATAGGGAAATTATACTTTTTAGCAATTATATTTAATGTATTAATCAAATTATTAAAATTGTTTTTATCCTCAATATTTTCTTCCCTATGTGCCGAAACAACAAAATATTCATTTGGTTTTAAATTTAATCTATCTAAAATATCTGACTTTTTAATAGCAGTTAAATTATGGTTTAGCACTTCAAACATTGGAGAGCCTGTTTTAATAATTTTTTGTGGACTAATTCCTTCTCGAAGAAGATATTCTCTGGCAATATCGCTATATGTTAAGTTAACATCTGCTATATGATCAACAATTTTTCTGTTTGTTTCTTCAGGAACACGTTGATCAAAACATCTATTTCCAGCTTCCATGTGAAAAACTGGAATTTTAAGTTTTTTTGCTGGAATTGCACACAAACACGAATTCGTATCTCCAAGAACAAGAAATGCATCTGGATTTATTTCAACCAATATTTTTTCTACAGAACTAATTATATTTCCTATGGTAGAAGATGCAGATCCTCCTGCGGCATTAAGAAAATAATTTGGCTTGGGAATATTGAAATTATCAAAGAAAATTTGATTTAATTCATAATCATAATTCTGACCAGTATGTATCAAAATGTGATTAATTGATTTTGATTCATTTAATGCATATATAACCCTAGACAATCTAATTATTTCAGGTCGGGTACCAACTACTGTTACTACTATTAATTTTTTGTTCATATTCTAACATTTAAGGGGTATGTGTCACTATCTAATGGGTCATATTTTTCACTTATCCAGAAATTAGTAATTAATTCGTTTTTAGAATTATTTATTATGTTATGAGCTGTCCAAACAGGTATATCAATCATAGTTGGTGAATCTTTAGCAGATATTTTGTAAGAGATAACTTCTTTTGTTCCAACTTTCCTAAACTGAACTATTGCCTCACCTTTTATTACAATAAATCTTTCAATTTTTCTTGTGTGAAAATGATTTCCTCTTTCAATATTTTTTTTAGTTAAAGATATTGAAAATTGGCCACCTGATTCAGATTTAACTAATTCCGAAAAAAAACCACGCTCATCAATATGTTTGATACACTTTTTTGGAAAAAAATCAAAGGGCAAATAACTTCTAAATGTATTGAATAAGTTAATTTCAAATTTATTTTTTAGGTTAGGTATTTCTAAAGAATCAACATAATTTTTTTTAAAATATTTTAAGATTTTTAGAACCTCTGAAACTTTAATTTTAACGTCAGAAGAAATTTCTAATTTTTCTGAGTAAATATTATTTTTAATAACCTCTATTATTTTTCTACAAAGGTTATCAATATACAAGAGTGATATTGAATTATCATCAATTATTTGAACTTCTTTCTCATCAATAATTGATTGTGAAAATGTTGAAATAAATGAATTATAGTTAGGCTTACAGAAGGGACCAAAAACATTTGGAATTATTAACCCAGAAAAACTTAAAATTGAATTTTGAGAAAGTTTAATAAATTCTTCTCTTGATTTCTTTTTTGCTCTTCCATACTCATTTTTTAAATCTTCTTGACTACTTGATGAAAAAATAAGGTGAATTTTCTTTTTTGATCTTTTGATTGAGTTAGAAATTTTTTCAGCTAATTCAAAATTCTTTTTAAAAACATATTCACTACTGGGATGTCTATTAACCCCAGCTAGATGAACAATAACATCACATTTTTCTACAAAATCATCTAACTTATTATTATTTTCAAAAAAAGATTTATCAAACTTTATTACTTTAAAACCTTTATTGCAATTTACAAGCTGATTTTTAAGGTGTGAACCTATAAAACCATTTACACCAGTTATTCCTACATTTTTCATTTATTTTTTAATACGCCGCAAAAATCATGAACAATTAACAAGTCATTACTAATAAAGGAGCTAAATTCTCTATGATTAACTAAAAAGCATATAATATCTGAATTTTCACATGCATGAGAATATTCAACTAAATTATAGTTGTTGTGTTCTTTAATATTTGGCTCTACGACCATAAAATCAATTGAGGAATGGTTTTCAATTAATTTATCTAATATGTATAATGCAGGGGATTCCCTCATGTCATCAACATTTGGTTTATAAGTAATGCCCATTAATGAAACTTTTGGTTTTTTACCATTATCATTTATAAACTTATTTATAGATTTTGATATTTTTTCGAAACACCAAAATGATTTATAATTATTAGTCTTTCTTGATGCTGAAATTATATTTGATTCACCAGGAAATTGAGAAGAAATAAAATATGGATCAACGGCTATGCAGTGTCCACCAACTCCACAACTTGGATTTAATATATTTACTCTTGGATGTTTATTTGCTAGACTAATTAATTCCCATGGATCTATACCTGCTTTTGAAGAAATGATAGAAATTTCATTTGCAAAAGCAATTTGATTATCTCTACTTGCATTTTCTACCAATTTGCACATTTCAGCAGTTTTAGCATCAGTTAAATGAATACTTCCATCTACAAAAGACTTATAAAATTGACCTGCACTTAAAGTTGACTTTTCATCAATTCCTCCAATCACCCTGTCATTATTCTTTAATTCATAAATTATATTTCCAGGAATCACTCTTTCAGGACAGTAAGCAAGTTGTATTTTTCCATTTAAATTTTTTCTTTTCTGAATAATATGATTGTACATTTTTTCAGATGTTCCAACTGGCGATGTTGATTCAATAATAATTAAATCGTTTTCTTTAAGCAAATTAACTATTGAGTCAATAACTTGATAAATATATTTAATATCAGGCTGATAATTTTCCTTGAACGGTGTTGGTACTACAATTATATAAACATCGCCTGGTGTAACTTCAGTTTTTGCAGTAAGTTTTTTCTTTTCTAAATTTTTTAATAACATTTGGTCTAATAGAGGTTCATAAAAATTTATTTTACCATTATTAAAATTGTTTACAACTTCGGAATTGATATCAACTCCTGTTACATTATATCCATTTTCAGCCATAAATACTGCTGAAGGAAGGCCGATATAGCCTAAACCATAGATAACTACTCTAGATTTTTTTGATATTTTCATTTAAAAAATTAATTATTTTTTTTACTGCAGTTCCATCTCCATATGGATTTTTTGCATCACTCATTCTATTATACTCATCTTTGTTTTCAATCAGCACAGATGTTGATTGTGTAATATTTTCAAATTTATTTCCAATTATTTTAACCGTTCCTGCATCAATACCCTCCGGTCTTTCGGTTTCATTTCTTAATAAAAGAACTGGAATTCCCAGACTTGGTGCTTCTTCTTGTATGCCTCCGCTATCAGTTAAAATTATTCGAGAAACACTCATCAGCCAAGTAAAATTCTCGTATGATAATGGATTAATTAATGAAATATTTAAAATATTATCTAATTTATTGTATACAATATTTTTAATCTTGGGATTTAAATGTACTGGAAACACGAAATGGATATTTTTATACTTTTTTGATAAGTATAATAAAGAATCACAAATATCAACTAACCCCTTTCCATGATTTTCTCTTCTGTGAGCAGTTACAGTTATGACATATTTATTTTCTAAAATTTTTTCAAACTTTTCTATAAAATCTGTTTTATTATTTTTTATTGTTTTTAGACAATGAAATAAAGAATCAATAACAGTATTTCCAGTAACTAAAATTTTACTATTATCAATATTCTCCTTAATCAAGTTATCTCTAGAGAGAGAGGTAGGTGAAAAATGATAATCCGACAACTTACCTACTATTTGCCTATTAATTTCTTCTGGAAAGGGAGAAAATTTATTATAAGTTCTTAATCCAGCCTCTATGTGACCAATTTTAATTCCTTTGTGAAAGGCAGCTAGTGCACCAATCATTGCAGTTGTTGTATCGCCATGAACCAAAACTATGTCAGGTTGAAAATCGTCATATACTGAGTTTAATTTATTCAAAATTCTTGATGATAAAGCATTTAATGATTGATTTATAGTCATAAGGTTTAAGTCATAATTCGGTTTTATTTTAAAAAAGCTTAAAACTTGATCGAGCATTTCTCTGTGTTGACCAGTTACACAAATCTTTGTATTAAAATATTTTTCATTCATTAATTTTAATGCCAAAGTACTCATTTTGATGGCTTCAGGCCTGGTACCAAAAACAACTAAACATTTTTTCTTCATAGATTATCAAATAATTCCTAGATCAACTTTAATAAATTCTAGTTTTAATAATAATTTTTTCATTTCTTCAATGTCCAGCCTGTGAGTGTTATGTGAATTGTATTCTTTTACATCTGAGATTTCTGACATACCTTTTGTGATATAATTTTCATAATTCAAATCACGAGAATCAGCAGGGATTCTATAATATTTTTCTAGATCCTCAGAAACAAGCATATCTTCTTTACTAACGAGTGTTTCATAGATTTTTTCACCATGTCTTGTACCAATATTAGTAATAGGAACTTTTTTCTCATACAAGCTCATTAAAGCATTTGCCAATGTTTCAATTGTAGCTGCAGGGGATTTTTGTACATAAATATCACCTTGTTTTCCATTATTGAAAGCATACATAACTAAATCAACGGCATCACTCAATGTCATCATAAATCTTGTCATTTCGGGATTGGTAATTGTAATTGGTTGGTTATTTTTTATTTGATTTATAAAAAGAGGAATAACAGAACCTCTTGATGCCATTACATTACCGTATCTGGTTCCACAGAAAATTGTTTTTTTATCATTTAGATTTCTAGAATTAGCAACCATAACTTTTTCCATTAAAGCTTTAGACATGCCCATAGCATTAATTGGATAAGCTGCTTTATCGGTGCTTAAAACAACTACTTTTTTTACGGCAAATTTTTCAGCACACAATAACACATTATTTGTTCCAAGAATATTAGTTTTAACAGCTTGAATTGGAAAAAATTCACATGATGGCACTTGTTTCAATGCGGCAGCATGAAAAATATAATCTACACCTTTAACAGCATTTTCAACACTAACAATATCTCTAACATCACCAATGTAAAATTTAACTTTATTATTTGATATTTTTTTTCTTAAATCATCTTGTTTTTTTTCATCTCTACTAAATATTCTAATCTCAGAGTAACCCTCATCGTTTACTAAGCTTTTTAGAACTTCACTACCAAATGAGCCAGTTCCACCTGTAATTAAGATTTTTTTCATTTTTTAAAATTTAATTTTATTTCATCGACACCAATATTATTTGGTTGATCTAATTTGTGTGGTAAATCGGGGACAGAGTCATTTATTAACTCAGGTTTAGTTGAAAAAGTAAATTCAATTAAAGTCGGTAAATCGTTATAAAATGTACAGTAATTGTTAACATGAACATGGCAAAGTTTCATATTAGTTTTATTAATAAAGTTTTTTACCAGTTGGTTATGCACATCAAAATCATGAAATTCTATTACCATACCTGTTAGTTTAGACTCAATTTCATAAATATCATCTAGCATTCTATACTCAGATCCTTCAATATCTACTTTTAAAAAAATATTATTACTTTGAGTTTTATCAATCAATTTTTTAAGGTTGAAATTAATATTTGAATCATAAGGTCCATAAATCCATCCATTAATAAAATTATTTTTAAATTTTAAATACTGTAATAATTTTATAAAAACTTTGTAAGTAGATTTAAATCTCTTAAGCTGAAAAAATTTGAAAAGATTCCAAATTAATTCAGAAATGAATTTTTTGAATAAAAACTTAAATGATAGTTGATTATCAATCCCTATAAAAGGTTTTCCAAATTCTGCTTCAAAACTCCAATCGTCATTAATTCCTAAACCAATAACAAATTCAGTTTTATTAAAGCTTCTTTTCTCAACCAAATATCCGCCATCATTAGGTTTTCCAACTCTTAGAAAATCATAAGTTTTACTGGGATAAAAAATTTTATTTAATAGAATTGATTTCATTTTTTTCAAATTTACTAGGATAATTTATTAAAACTGCTCTATACTTGCCTTTAAAAACGAATAAACTTCCAACCCCAGCTCCAATTATTTTATGCTTATAAACTAAATCTTGAATGTTTTTTAATGATGATGCTCCACCTATTACTGTCAAAGGGACATTTGAGTTTTTTCTGACGATATCTATTAATTCATAATCATAGCCACTCATTGTACCATCTCTATCAATAGAATTTATAACCAACTCTCCCACACCCAAATCCTCAAATTTATTTATTAAAGGAATTAATTTTTCATTAGATTTAATTTCACCATTTAACGTATATACTTTATAGTTACCAAAAATATTTTTTTTAACATCTAATACTCCAATCACACTTTGACTACCTACACGATTTCCAATTTCAGAGATTATTTTTGGATCATTAACCGCTGAAGAGCTTACAGCTACCTTTTCTACACCTAATGAGAAAATCTTTTCAGCTTGATCTGCATTTTTAATACCACCGCCATAACAAAGAGGCATCCTTGATTCATCAGCCCACATTTTTATTGACTTATAGTCTGGTTCTAAATTTTTTCTTGATGCTGAAATATCTAAAATTATTAGTTCATCAACTTCTTTTTCATTAAAAATTCTGACTGCGTTAATGGGGTCTCCAACGTATTTTGGATTTTTAAAATTAATTGTTTTAACTAAACCATCTTCATTTTTAAGCAATACAGGAATTATTCGAGATTTTAACATTTAATATATCTTTGAAAAGTTTCTCAATATTTGAATTCCTTGTGAGTGACTTTTTTCTGGATGGAACTGTATACCGTAAACCTTGTTGTTCGAGACAATAGCACTGAGTTTTTCACCATAAATAGAAAAACAAATCAAATCACTATAGTTTTTAGGGACGAAATGATATGAATGTAAAAAGTAAAAATTCTCATCATTCTCAATTTCATTTAATATAGTATCGTTTTTATTAAAATGTATATTATTCCATCCCATGTGAGGTAAATATGGTTTGTTTTGAAGATTTTTAATATTAATTTTTTTAGTTTCACCTAAAATATATCCTAAACCTTTCATTTCACCTTCATCACTTGAATAACCTAGCATTTGCATACCAACACATATTCCTAAAAGTGGTTTATTTTCAGTTAAAATAAATTTATCAAGTGAATCTCTGAGTCCAGAATTATTTAACCTTTTCATAGCAACATCAAAATGACCAACACCTGGAAGAATTACCCTGTCGCATTTATCTAAATCTTCACCTGAATTGACTATTAAAATTTTAGAATCTATTTGCTTGAAAATTCTTTCAAATGCTAAAATATTTCCAACGCCATAATTCAATATACCTGTCATCTATACATTCTTTTTTCTAAATTCAAAAATTGCATGACTTTTTTTCCTAAACTTATGATGTGGTTTTTGTTTTTATAATTTTTGTAAGATTTATTCTTACCATTAAAAACTTCTTCCAATTCAGAAATTGTAAATCCTAATTTATTAGCAACATATTCAAATTCATTTTTTAAAAATAAATCATCCATTTCTGGTTTTTTTAATCTTGTTAACGCTTCAGATCTTTCCATTTGGCCAGTTAATATCAAACTTGAAAAGTGGGCTTTTCTTTTATCGTATCCAAATTTTTCTTTTAGCCAGTAATCCTCATAAAATCTAGTAAATCTAGATTCGTGATGCTTATGTTTAAATTTTTGCCATCCAAATTTTGTTTCAAGTAGTTTTTCAGCATCTTTTTTAATGTAGGGAACAAAATCTAAAGGCTTAATTACTTTCATCCCCAAAACATACCTATAATAAATTTTATATTCTAAAATGTCGATTAATGGAAAAGATTTTAGTTCCCTAGTTCCAAACTTTTTATGAATGTCATTCACTAATCTTGTATCAATTCCTGCATACCCTCCCCACTCCTCAGGCTCTCTTACACATTCTGTTGAAAAATTTCCACCGGTTAAAATTGTTTTTATTTTATATTTTTTTGCAAACTGATAAAGTGAAGAAAAAAATGCATAATCTTGAGGTAAATCTTGATCAGCAATTTGAGATAATAGAAAAGATCTTTGTAGATCTTTCATTTCTTCCCAGTTAATAACTTCTGTGTATAAATCAAGATTTAAGCCATCAACTAATTTTTCAATATTTTCAACAGCTTTTTGATTATTCCATCCAGCATCAACATGAAAAATTAAAGGTCTTAAATTCATTACTTCTTTTGCCAAGTAAGCAGCATATGAGCTGTCCAAACCTCCACTAATTCCAATTATACAATCAAAATCATTGTTTTTGTTTTCACTTCTAATTTTATCTGCTATTACCATTAATTTATCTAATTTATCATTTCCAAAATTCCAATGAGGAACAATCACATTATGGAAATGATGATAATAATCAGAAACTCCATTTTCGTCAAAAACAATTTGAGGATCTGTTGAATCCATTACAGTTTTAGAACAAATCTTATAATCTACCATATTTTAACATATTTTCTGTATTCTTTATGAGAAACCTTAGTTATTTCCCACATTTTTTTTGAGGGTAATTTTGAGACTGTTGCATGATCCATATGAATTACTTTTATAGATGGATCATAAAATATTTTAAGGTTTTTTCTTTCTAATTGTAAACTTAAAAAAAACTCTTCGTACATAAGAAAAGTTGGAGACCAAAGTTTATGAAAATTTTTGAAAAATAAAGGAGTTAGAATATAACATGCTCCATAACCTTGAATTAGAATTTGTGGAATTTCATAATTATCTTCATCTCCTCTTCTAGTCCAACTTTTTGTCAATTTTGAAATAAATAATATAATTCTTGAAAGAAAAAAACTTTTAAAATATATATCATAAATAAGTTCTCTAAATTTAGAAGGTGGTTTCAAAACATGAGGGTTTTGATGAAAACCGTCGAGTGTAATTATATCAGGTGAAATTACAGCATACTTATTTACAAATTTTGATTTATAAACTGAATCAATAAAATTTTCAAAAATTAAATCATTATTTCCAATAACAACGAAATCATATTCTTTACAATTAATACTGTTTAGACCATAATTGAGTCCTCTAAAATAGCCTATATTTTCCTGTAAAAAATACACTTTAAGTGAATATTTCTTTTTTAATTTCTTCAATTTAATTACCTCATTACTTGTTGAATTATTATCAACTATTACTATATCAACTAAATTATTTTCAGTAATTGATTTTAAGAGTGATATGACTAAATTCTTGGTTAAGTCAGAATTATTATAGTTTGTAAAAATAAAAGCTGATTTCTTAGACATTACTGTAAAGAGTTACGTAATTATTTACATATAAATTTCTGTCAAAAAATTGTTTTGATTTGAGAGAAATATTCTTTCTATCAATTTTTTTTGACAAATTCATTATTCTAAAATCAATTTTGTTTCCAATAATTTTAGAGAAACTTTCTGATTGTTTAACAGTGTTGTTCATTATTACTGGTAAACCTGTTAAACAATATTCACCAAATTTTGTTGGAGAAGCAACATGATTAAGTGATCTGTCAGATCTAATTAAAATAGCAAAATCAGCAACATTATAGTATTTATTAATTTCATAAAAATCAGACATTAAAATATTTATCTTTTCTCTTTTTACAGACTTAAAACTTAATGAAGCTTTTTTTATATCAGTAGTAACTACTAAGAATTTATAATTTTTTGTATTGTTTATTTTTTTTATTAAATCATTAAATAAATCAATTGATTGATATGGTACCATACTACCAACATAAATAAATATTTTATCTGCTGGAGTATAATTCATTTTTTTTCTATTATGTTGTCTAATTTTTTGAGAATAATAAAATAAATCAGTCGATGAGCAACATGGAACAACAATAATATTTTGAGATTTTATTAATCTTTTAATTTTTAAATATTCACTAACATAAATGCACCCATCTGAATATTTTCTACATATAAAAACTATTAAATTTTGAATATTTTTTAGATAAAACCAGTAATATAATTTAATTAGAAAAGATTTATTTTCTATGGCTAATTTCAATTCATCTATACTATCTCCTCTACAATCCCATATAAACCTTGATTTAATAAACGGCTTCATTAAAAGAGAAATGAATTGTGAGTAATCAGATCGTGAGTGGATAAAATCAAATCTTTTATTTTTTAAATAATAAACTAACTGAAAGAAGTGAACTAAAAAAGCTAGAGGATAATATATGCTGATACTTTTGAATAATTTAATTTTTAACTTTGGATACCTTTTATTTATTTTCTTTTTCATTTCTTTTGATTTTAAGAAAATCTTATTCTCCGTGTTAAATGCAATTATTTCAAAATCAATACCTTTTTTATTCATTTCAAGGATATGATTTAATACCTGAGATTCAAAAATTGATGAGGGGATTCCCTCATGAAGAATATATATTCCTTTCACTATGAAAAATTGAGTTAATAATAGAAACTAATAATAGAAAAATCAAAGCAGATTTACTAAAAACCATGAAAGAATTAATGAAACTAAAAAGCAAAATTATGATAACTGAACGAGAGAAAATATTTAAAAAAGATTTCATATTTTGATTTTTATCTTTAGTCATATTTTTAGAAAAATGATTAAAGTTTTTATGTATATCTAACATTATTGCTAAGTATAAAATTAATGACAAAATACCTGATCTAATAAGAATAGTAACTATTGAACTATCCACAAAACTCAATTTTATTAAATACCATTCAGGATGATCAATAGAAAAAGTATATCCATATCCAAAACCTAAAAATCCAGATTTTAAAATTTGGTTTATACCTTCAATCAACATTATGTATCTATTATCAATATGCGTAGCATTAAAATTGGAATTATCATCAGCAAAAAATCCTAGAAATCTCGAGATAAAGTACGAAAGTATATCAATTGAATTTTCATAAATGTTTGGAAAAATATAGTTTACAAGAATAATAATTGACAATAATAAAAAAGCAGTTATTTTAAAAAAATTGATAATCTTAATTTTCTTAAATTTTAATGAAAATTTAAAATTATCATTCAATGAAATAATTGTTGCAAATAAAACAATTAAAATCAAACCTCTACTCATACCAATTATGAGCTTTGTGAGAAAAATAATAAGAAATACAAGAATCAAAAACTTAGTTTGAGTGCTTTCATTCTTACTAATTAATATTTTAAAACATATTGGAACTCCTATAATAAACAAATATTCTTGATGAAAAGCAATTCTCCCTAATCCAATAAAATCATCATTTTCTAAAAAAGAAGAGTAGGGATGTATGTCTGGTAATATAAAATATGAAAAGGTTAAAATCGAGTACATAAATAAACCAAACAAGAAAATATTTCTTATAAATATTAAATCTTTCAAACTATTAAAGCCAAGTAAATTAAACGGAATAAGTAAAATCATATAATAACCAACTACTCTAAAATCATATAATGACTGGTTAGTATTTTCATATAGAAAAAGGCCAAATAGTAGATATATAAAATTTAATGCTACAAAAGCCGCAGTCATTTTAAATAATTTAGCTGGAATTCTAATTTTATATTTTTTTCGATAAACTATACTTATTATTGAAATAAATATTAAGCTTACAAAGACAAAATCATAAAAATCAAAATTTAAAGATCCTAAGCTAACAGAAAATGAATTAATACTGTGTGATGTAGGGATTACGATTAAAGAAAATAAAACTAATCCTATAATTATTTTTAAATATTTGTCCAAAACAATATTCAATTCAAATTATTTTAATTTTTGTTTGGAATAATTTTATCTGCTTAATTTCAAAATCATCAAAAAGTCTATATTTTATTACAATTTGATAATAAATTAATAATACAAAAATCATTGAAAATAAATTAATTATGACTTTGTAATAAATTTCACTAATTAGATTTTCTGTTAAATAAACTAATAAAACAGATGTAATTAATAAGAAGCATTCAAGAAATTTATTATTTAAATTTAAAGTAATTAGCTTTTTTCTATGAGCTGTATAAAATAAAGTAGATTGCTGTATAAAGTATGCTAGAAGCATTGATATCAAAACAATTGAGATTGCAGAGTTAAATAAATTTTTGAAAACTTCGATAAAAACTATATTAAGCAAAGATCCTGCAACTAAACAAAAACTTATATATTCTGGTTTATTAACAGCGCCAAAAACAGTACCTACGAAGCTTCCCGAGAGAACATATAAAATAAGAGATACAAATATAATGTAGTTTATTAAAATTTCACTTTCAGAAAATATTGAAAAAAAATAATTACCGCAAAAAATAAAACAAATTGCAACCACAAATATTACTGAGAAAGATGATTTTTCAAATAGTGAAAAAAATCTTTTAAATAGATTTAGTTTGCCTTTTAAATAAAAATCTGTAATTAAGGGTAATAGAGATTTTCCTAAAAAAGCCGGGAACAATAATCCAAGGTTTACTATTGAGTAAAGTAGTTTAAATAAGCCGATTTCAGATAAACTATATTTACTGAGAAAAATAATTGGGTAATTAATTAGAATAGCATCAGAAATTGTTACAAATATTAACTTTAAAGTATATATCAATAAATTATATAAATTATCAAAATCATTTTGACTAACAGAGAAAGAGATCCTGTAGAGGTTTTCTTTTAATAGTCCGTGAAAAATTGAGATTAATAAAATAATTTGAGGAATTACGAAATATATGGCTAATCCCATTACTAAGTCAACTTTAAAATAAAATAAAAATGGAATGCTTAAATATTTGAATATTAATGATGATAAATTAGCATAAAAATATCTTTTCATTTTTTGATTGGATTCAAGAATTGAAACACCAATCATATAAGGAAAATAAATAAAAATATATATACAAAAGAGAATTAAAATATATTTAAAATAAATACTTTCAAAACTGTATAGTTTTAAAGAAAGTAGATATAAGGGATAAAAAAATAAAGCTGAACATACAATACCAAAAAAGAAAATTAAAGTAATATATGCATTGTAATTTTTATTGAGACTGACATACATCATTAAACTCCTTGTTATACAACTGACTAAGCCCAAACTTCCAAAAGAAAAAATTACCGATGCAATAGAAAGTATTAGAGTAATCTGACCAAATAACTCAAGACCCAAAGCTAAAGCAAAAACAAAATTTAAAATAAAAGAAGAAATTGAATTTAAAATTGTTACTGAACCATTGTTCAAAATAACCGAACTAAGACTATTTTCATTTATTTTTGATTTCAAATTGTTATAGATTGTTCAATATATTATACAATTTTTCATACCTATAAATGTCATTAAACCTGACTATATTTTTGGTCCCTTTTTTAATAAGATCATTTCGGAATTTTTCATCATTATAAATTTTTAATAAATAATTGATTTGAGCTTCGTCATCATAAGGATTAAGCAATATGCTAGATTCTTGCAAGATCTCAGGAATACAAGATATATTTGAGCTCACGACTGCTGTTTTACATATCTGAGCTTCAATATTTGGTAATCCAAAACCTTCCTCAAGTGTTGGATTAAATAAAACATCGCAACTATTTAATAATCCAATATTATCTTCATCAGAAATATGACTTATTAAAGACATATTTGGATGATATTCAATTTTTGAATAGATATCATATGTTGAAGCAATATCTTTTCTCTTGTAAGAAACAACATACAAATGGGCATTAATTTTTTTATCAATTAGTTTTAAAAAAACCCTAACAACTTGTTTAAGATTTTTTCTGTAGTGTGGCGATCCGATAAAAATCAAATTAAACTGCTCATCATTAAAATTATACCTCTTCTTAATTGATTGTTTGAGATTATTGTCATTAATTATTCTAAAATATTTTTTTGTTGATATTTGATAAGGCATAACAATAATACTTCGATCTTTTAATTTTAAATCATCAATTAATTTATTTTTTGAATATTCACTTGGTGTTATAATGTATTCTGATTTTTTAGAAAGTTTAATTATAAAATCATTTAATGCTTTTAACCGGCCTGTATTTTCACCAAAGACCATTTTCTCATCATTATATAGAGTATCATGGATCCATGTTAAATTTTTCTTGGAAATTCCAGTATGGAAATCAGGCATTAAACTTATGCCTGATTGATAAATCTTTGGTTTCCAAAAATTTTGAGTTTTATCAATAATTTTTTTAATGAATCGTCCATTACAATACGCTAATTTTACATTGTTTTTTGTTTGAAAAAAAGAGTTCATTCCAATAAAAACATTAGAAAAACTATTTGAAGTTTGAATTAAAATTTTTTTCAAAAAATTGAATTAAATAGATAGTTTATAATTAGATGATTCCTTAACAAAAATAACTATGTTGTATTGATATTTGGTGTTCAAAATATTATCTATTTGTATTTCTCTTAATTTTCTAGGATTTCCAAAAAAATAATGAAAACCAGAAATATTGAAAGGAAATAAATATTTCTCTGAAATATAAAATTTATTATAGCCCAGATTTTTAAGAAAACTTAACAATAATTTTCTTTTTTCAATAACTTGATTGATTTCAATGCATAAAATAGGGCTATACTTTATTAATGATTTTTTCATTCCTTTCAATACAGAAAGCTCATTGCCCTCTGTGTCAATTTTGACCATTGAAATTTTTTTGTCGTAAAACTTATCGTCATAATTATTAATCTCAACAATCTCTTCATATGAATCTTCAGATTTTTGAAATTGAGAAGCCATTCCAGGATTTGAAAATGGTATTTTGAAGGTTAAGGTATCAGACTTTTCCCCTATACCAAAATTATTAATTGTAACGTTTCTTATCTCTGATGTATTTAATTCTAAAATGTTATAAACTTTCTTTTGAGGCTCAAAAGAATAAACATGTTTAAAAAATTTACTAAAGAAAATAGTATGATTTCCAATATTCGCACCAACATCAATAACAATTCCTGTTTTTACATTATCACCCAAGCTCTTGACTAATAAACTTAACTCGTCTTTTTCATAAAAACCATCAAAAAATATATTTAAACCCATCCAATCATTATAAGTTAATATTCTATTTTTTGATAGATTTTTTTTCATTCTTTTTATCATGTATCCTTTGATTTTATTTTCTAAAAACTTAAAAATCATTTTTGTTCTTTGTAAAATTTAATTGTATTCATTATTCCACTTTTTAAAGAGGTAAATTTAAAATTTCCACATATATCTGTTAGCTTTTTAATATCAGGTGATCTTCTTAAATGATCACCCTCCCTTTCATTTAAAAAATCGAATTTTGGTTCAATTTCAAAGCAATTAAATATTTCTTTAGCTAAGTCTAAAATTGATATTTCATAAGGGTTACCCAAGTTTATAACTTCATTTACAATACCTGATTGAACAAGTTTATATGTCAAATCTACATGATCATCGATATAACAAAAACTTCTCGAATGATTTCCTTTTCCAAACATTTTAAGCGGATACTCACCATTAATAATTCTTGAAATAAATTCAGGAACAACTTGACCATATTTTGTTCCTATCATTTTAGGACCGTAAACATTAAAAATTCTAAATATCTGAAAATCAATACCCAATTCTCTGCATGATAACTTAAAATAAAATTCGCTCATTAATTTTGCACAAGCGTAGCTATCTCTATCCATATCTAATCTAACATGTGTTATATCAGACTCAGAGGTGGGAACGTTAAATGGTTCTCCATATACTTCTGAAGTTGATGCAAAGCAAATTAATGGTTTTTGATTTTTGTCCTTAAAATAATTTAGAGATTGTAAAAGGTTGTAAGATCCGATAGAATTAACATTTGCAACTTTTGCAGGTTCATCATAAAAATATTGAGTTCCATTTATAGCCGCGTAATGAATAATTATTTCAGGATTATATTTATCATAAATTTTAATTAATTCATTGATTGATGAATTGTAAAGTAAATCTAATTGAAAAAATTTATTGCGTTTATCATTTAATATGGATTCTATATTTTTTAAGGATCCTCTAAATAGATTATCTACAATCAATATAGAATAACCCTTTTTGAAAAATTTAGATGCAACATGGGAACCAATAAAACCAGCTCCACCTGTTATTAAAATATATTTATTTAATGACATACTCTCCTAGATTGTTTACTCTTTTATCACTTTTAATATTAAAATTATTCCATACATCTAACATTTTAAAATCAATATTAGAGTTTTTAATTAACCAGTTTGATAAATTAATTTTTTCATAAGAATAATGATTAGTTAAAATAAGTATTGTGTTATTTTTTTCTAATTCTTGTTTAAAATCCAGTGCAACATTACCTAAGTTTAATTTTTTTAAATCTTTATATGGAACTGTAAAATCATGCAATACAAGTTTGTAGCCTTTTTTATTTAATTTATCACAAATAGATACACTAGAAGAACCTCTCAAATCAGATGTTTCTGGTCTGCCTTTAAACGCCATACCACTAACGAGTATATTACTACAAGATTTAGAATTTGATTTTACCCATTTGATAATCTTATCTTCAAGAGATTCATTAAATCTTCTTGCTTGAACAATAAATTTAAATTCTTCAATTTCCTGAAAACCGTGAGATAAAATATATGGATCTTTTTCAAGACATGGACCTCCTACTAGTCCGGGCTTTGCAATACTACTTCTTTGATAATCTTTATTTGCTGCTTGAATCAATTCTAAACCGTTAATTCCAAAATGTTGAGCTATTTCATTAAAAATATTTCCAACAGCAAAATTTACATCACGATAAGTGTTATTAAATAATTTGATTAATTCAGCTGCTTCTAGAGATTCTACCTCAATTATATTTTTATTAAACTTTGAAAAAAAACTTCTTGATTTTCGTAATGATTCTTTGTTATTACCAGAAATAATCTGCGGAAGTTCAACAAGCTCGGATAAAGCTTTTCCTTCAATGGTTCTTTCAGGACAAAAAGAAATCATAATCTTTGAAGATGAATCATTTAAAATATCCTTAAGTTTTGGAACAACAATTTTATTTGTTGTTCCAACTGAAACGGTTGATCTAAGAATAATTAGTTGTTTGCCATCATAAACCTGGGTAATATCTTTAATTGCCGAAATTAAATAATCGTAATTAGGTTCGTTATTTTCTTTTAATGGAGTTCCAACTGTAATTATAATAGTACTGAAGTTTATTAATTCAAAATCTTTTATCTTACTTGAAACAAAAAAATTTTTATTAATTATTCTTGATATTAATGAATCAATATCTTTTTCGTAAAAATGAGCCTTACCGTTTTTTACAGATCTAATGATTGAATTATCAAGATCTAATCCATAAACGGTATATGATTTTTTCGCAAGTATTGATGAAAGTGTCAATCCCACATAACCTAAACCAATTACTAAAACATTATCTCTTTTCATTTTTTATTTATTATTTTTCGAAAGTTACTTGTTGAATATCCATGATCTCTGTTACAAAAGTAAATCTCTTTCGTTAACTCTGGAGAGGTTATTGGTTTTTTCTTGTAATCGTCACCAAGAAATCTAATATCTATTTTTTCATTTTTTAAAATATTTGACAATTCATTCTCAGATGAGTACGGAATAATTTTATCAATATATTTGATAGATTGCAGAATTAATTTTCTTTCTTCAAAAGAAAAAATTGGAGAATTCTTTCCCTCGCCTAGGTATTCAACTTTATTTAAACCAACTATTAAAAAATCACAATTATTCTTACACTCTTCCAACATTAAAACATGTCCTGGATGAAATAGATCAAAAACACCACAAGCAAATCCTATTTTCATTTTAAATATTTAAACCAATCTTCTGTTGCTTTTTTTACTGATTCTTTGTTCCATACTGGTGCATTTTTCCAATAATCAATATTTTCTATCATCGTCCTAACTCCATTTTCAAAAGACACTTGAGGTTCCCAACTTAGATATTCTTTTATTTTTGAAATATCAGCAAAAGTACAATCAGGCTCACCGGGTCTCTTTGGAATGTAAATTATATCACCCTCAAGTAATTCAACAAGCTTATTGATACTGTAAGTATTACCACTCCCTACATTAAAAATTTGATTAATAGCTTTATCAGATCTAGATGCTACTATACATGCATTTGCAACATCAGTTACATAAGTAAAATCTCTAGTTTGGTTACCGTCTCCTACAACTGTAAATGGCTTATTATTAATTTTTTGAGCTAGAAAAACTCCAAAAACAGCACCGTATGTCCCAGATGTTCTTGATCTTGTTCCGTAAACATTAAAAAATCTTAAACTTGTTGCATTAATTCCATATACTTTACTCCAATGCATGACATATTGCTCTCCTATATACTTTGTTAATGCATAAGGGTATTCAGGATTAATCAATGAATTTTCACTTGTTGGATATTTATCAGGGATTCCATAGCATGATGATGAAGCAGCATATATGAATCTTCTAATTTTATGCTTTCTACATGCCTCTAAAACTGAAATTGTTCCATTAACGTTTGAATTATGATACTTGTGTGGTTCAACTATTGATGGAACTATATCAGCTAAGGCAGCCATATGAAAAACAATATCAACATCTTTAAAATACAACTCTATCTCATTAAAATTTGAGATATCGGCATTATAAAATTTACATTTATTATTTGACAGAAAATGATTTATATTGTCCAACCTACCATTAGATAAATTATCAATTATAGTAATATCATTTCCTTCATTAATTAAAATTTCAGAGATGTGACTTCCGATAAATCCACATCCACCTGTGATAAGTATTTTCATAAAAAATTAATTTGAAGAGAATTGATCTAATAAACTGTGAAGAATTATTTCGTGGAAACATTCTACAATTCCATATGAATCGCTATTTATATAAAAATTAATCAAACCTAGAGAAGATAAAGTATTGTTTTCAATGAATCCAGTCAGTGTAATACTTTGACCACCTATTTTATTAAAGTATTTTGTAGCATTAATTATATTTTTTGATTCACCTGAACTACTAATTGCGATAAGTAAATCTCCTTCTTGAAAATGATTAGACACCCATTCTTTCATTGCATTTTCATAACCATAGTCATTTGAAAAACATGTAATCAATGCACCATCAGAAAATGAAAAAGTTGGTTTTTTCCCAATTTTCATATAATCTTCTGCCATGTGTGAACTTATTGCATTGGAACCTCCGTTACCTATAAAAAAAATCCTTTTTGATTTTTCAATAATTTGAATTGAATCATGAAAATCTTTAAAAAATTTTTTATCGTTAAAGTATTGGTTAAATACTTTCTTATATAATTCTATTTTCATAATGAGTTAATTTTTCTTTTGTAATATATTCTTTATTTCCTAACCATGTAGTTGATATTGAAGCGGCTAATGAAGATATTTGCAGTATCTCCTCAGGGTCAAATCCAATGTGAGTAGCTATACAAGAAAAAATATAAAATGTATCGCCTGCTCCAATTGTATCTATCACATTAGTTTTAAATGACTTACATTGTACATGATTTTTTCCATCAAAAAACAATGCTCCATTTTCACCAAGGGTAACTATTAAATTTGAACAATTCAATTCATAATCATAAAGTTCTTTAACACTATTAATATCATTAAAATCTACATTTTTATTAAGCTGTAAAGATGCTTCTCTTTTATCAACACAAACATTAATTTTTTTATAATGTTTCCATTTTGAAACCCTATTAAAACCAAAGTTGGCTGAGTTAGTTTGACACATCAAATAAAAATTATCACTTATTGTAAGTTTATCACAAAAAGAATGTCCAAAATCAGCAACTATAACCAGGTCATAGTCGCTTGGATTAACACTGAATTTTTTAAAATTATTAGTCTCAAACTTATTAATTTCAACATGTTTTTTTCCTCCAAATTTTTCTAAGTATCTAGTTTTAACTATTTCTTCTTTATTGTTTGTAATTAAATTCAAATTATTTACAAAATCTTTAATATGATTTGCAATCACTGATGATCCACCTGTTTGTTTTTCAAACTCTGAAGTCAATTTCAATGCTGGACAGTTAGATTTCATTGAAGTGCCTTGATGATTAACAAAAATAAATTGATCAATGATAGTTTCACCTATAATACATACATTCAAATTTTTTGATTTTTCAATAAATTTTTTAACGAGATTTTTTAGATTGTTATTCATTTGATGATAATATTTCAATTAGCTTATTTTTATTGTCTATTAAAGTCATAGGCAGTTTATCGCCTAATTTCTTCCTATACTTAGTGTCTTTTATAATATTAGAAGGATCATATTTACCTTTAATCAATAGCAGAATTTTAGATGAACAATACAATCCTAGGTAGTGAACTCCAGAAAGTTGAGTTATAATATAATCTGCTTTGCAACATTCCCTCAAAATCACCTCATTACCATGGCCAACTAAGACATTAACATTAGATTTTTTTTTAATGTTTTTTGAAAAAGCTGGATGACCTAAAACATTAATTGAACTACAATAACTAGATATTTGATCAATTAATAAATTAAAATCCCAATCACTACCTCTAACAGGTGAATGAGAACCTTTACTTCTTGCAAATAAAACAACTCTAGGCTTAATATTTTTCATGAAATTTGAATACCCTTTGTGCTTATAAATTTTCACTAAATTGTTGTGATACATCCACGTACAGAATCCGTTCCAATATAAATCATGATTTAAAATATTCCAGAACACATATTTTTTTTTTTTATTTACGTATTTATTAATTTTTTGGTGTAAATCAACAGGATAAATAGGCATATTACATTTTGGGCTAACCTCAGAATAAAAATCTCTTAAAGGTGTAAATGTTTCATATATAGGGTTACCAATTTTATCATAAAAAAAAACTTTATGTATTTGAGGAGCACATACATGCACCTTTACTCCTTTGCTGTGAAGATATGAAACAAAAGGAATAAAATGACTTAACAAATGTCCAAATTCTCCAACAAATGGAGCAAATGAACATTCCTTTTTAAGTAAAGTATTAAATAATAAGAAATAAAGTTTTAAATAATTAAAAGACTTGTTAATCCAATGAAAAAAGATCATTTAAGCTATTTTTTTTAGAAATGAAGAAAGGTTATTAGATTTTATTTTGTGTGTTCTCAAAATGCCAGCTCTTTTACCAGCAACTATATCTGATTCCCTGTCGCCAATTAATATAGATTTTTTTAAATCTAAATTAAATTCAGCTGCAGCATTTAAAATCATTCCAGGATCAGGTTTTCTACAAACACAAACATCACCAAAATCAGGATGGTGAGGACAATAGTATATTTTTTCTATGTTAATATTTCTTTTTGAAAATTCACTAACAATAAATTGATGTAATTTTTCAAGATTTTTAATAGAAAAAAATCCTCTAGCCACACCAGATTGATTAGTTATTATAAAAATTAGGAAATTATTTTTTTTAAAATAATTACACAGCTTAAAAATTCCATCTACAAATTCTAAATCACTAATTTTATATACATAATTTTTTTCAACATTTACAACACCATCTCTATCTAAAAATAATGCCTTATTCATTTTCTAATAAATATTTTTTTAGCGAATAAAGTTTTTTATCTTTTTCGGATACAATAATGTCATTTTCACAAATATTCCAATCTATATTCAATTCTTTATCATCATACCTAATTCCACATTCACTCTCTTTATTATAATAATTATCAACTTTATATGAAAAAATAGCATAATTACTTAAAACTAAAAATCCATGAGCAAATCCTTTTGGAATAAAAAATTGTTTTTTGTTTTCTTCACTTAGAATTATAGACTTATAACTTCCAAATGTTTTACTTTTTTCTCTTAAATCTAATGCAACATCTAAAACTTTACCTTTGATTACTCTAACTAGTTTTGACTGTTCAAATGGTGGTTTTTGAAAATGTAATCCCCTCAGTACGCCATATGATGATTTTGATTCATTATCCTGAACAAAATTTACTTCGGGTAAAAATTCTTTCAATGATTTTTCATTATAAGATTCAAAAAAATAACCTCTTTTGTCTTTACAAACTTTAGGTTTTATAATAACAAGACCTTCTATCGAGGTTTTGACTATTTCCATTGATTTGCCCTTTTGATTAAATACTGACCATATTCCGTTTTCATTAAATCTTTACCTAGCTTAATCGCCTCAGATTTGGTAATAAAACCCTGTTCTAAACAACTTTCTTCTATACATCCGATTTTTAGTCCTTGACGTTTTTCAAGTGCTTTAACAAACTCCCCTGCCTCGGCAAGTGAGTCATGAGTTCCAGTATCAAGCCAAGCATAGCCTCTTTCCATTAAATTAACCATTAACTGAGAGCGATTTAGAAACTCTTCATTCACTGAGGTTATCTCAAGCTCACCTCTGGCAGATGGTTTAATGTTTTCTGCTATTTCAACGACTGAATTTGGATAAAAATAAAGTCCAACTACCGCATAATTTGATTTTGGATTACTTGGCTTCTCTTCTATGGATAAAACTTTTCCAAAGTTGTCAAACTCTGCAACACCATAACGCTCAGGATCATTTACATAATAACCAAAAACAGTAGCTTTCCCATCTATCTCAACATTTTTACGAGCTTGATTTAGCAGATCATTGAAGCCATAACCATAAAAAATATTATCTCCTAAGACTAAACAAACTGATTCATCTTTAATAAAATCTTTTCCAATAATAAAAGCTTGTGCTATACCATCAGGTGAAGGCTGCTCAACAAAAGAGAAACTTATGCCAAGTTTTGAACCATCACCTAAAAGTCGTTTAAACCCAGGTAGATCCTCAGGGGTTGAAATAATCAAAATCTCTCTTATTCCAGCTTGAATGAGTGCAGAGATCGGATAATAAATCATTGGCTTATCATATATAGGAAGTAGCTGTTTAGATACCCCCTTTGTAATTGGGTATAATCTAGTACCTGATCCTCCTGCTAGTACTATTCCTTTCATACTTTGTATTGTTTGGTGTAATAATCTTTGTAAGAGCCTGAAGTGACATTTTCAAGCCACTCTGTGTTTTCTATAAACCAATCAATAGTTTTAGAAAGACCCTGTTTAAATGTAACAGATGGAATCCAGCCTAGCTCCTTGTTAATTTTTGTAGCATCTATTGCATACCGCTTATCATGACCAGGTCTGTCCTTAACATATTTGATTAGTTTTTCACAACTTCCCTTTTTCCTACCGAGCTTTTTATCCATTTGAGAGCAAAGAAGTTTAATAAGATCTATGTTTTTCCACTCATTAAACCCTCCGATATTATAGGTTTCATGGTTTTTTCCTTTATGGAAAATTAAATCAATTGCTTTTGCGTGGTCCTTTACATATAGCCAATCTCTTGTGTAATTTCCATCTCCATAAACCGGAAGCGGCTTGTTGTTTATGATGTTACTAATAAAAAGAGGAATTAGCTTTTCAGGAAAATGATATTCACCATAATTGTTAGAACAGTTTGAAATAACATAAGGCATGTTATAAGTCTCACCGTAAGCACGTACAAAATGGTCTGAGGATGCTTTTGAAGCTGAGTATGGTGATCTTGGATCATATGGTGTGTCTTCCGTAAATAAACCATCATCCCCGAGCGTACCATATACCTCATCTGTACTAACATGATAAAATCTTTTTTTATCAAAATTTGCTTTATAACAAGATTTAAAAGCATTCAAAAGATTCACGGTTCCTAGTACGTTAGTGTGAACAAAATCTAACGGATCAGAAATAGACCTGTCCACATGAGATTCTGCTGCCAGATGAATAACCCCATCAAAGTTATGCTTAATAAAAATGTTATTTATATATTGTTTATCTCTTATGTCCCCCTTTATAAAGAAATAATTCTCCTTTTGCTCTATGTCCTTTAAATTCTCAAGGTTTCCAGCATAAGTTAGCGCATCAAGATTAAAGATTTGATAGCTTGGATGGTTGAGCACAAACTGTCTAACCACATGAGATCCGATAAATCCAGCGCCGCCTGTTACAAGTATTTTCATGCGGCTAATTCTTGTTTTAACATCTTAGCAAGACTGGTATCCCAATTTTTAATTTTTCTGTTAAATGTATTTTCAAACTTAGATTTGTCAAGCAAACTATATTTTGGCCTATTTGCTTTAGTTGGATAATCCTCTGTTTTTAACTTTTTAAGCCGAATATTTGTGTTGGTTAGCTCGAAAATCTTTTGAGCGAATTTAAACCAAGAGCAGCTGCTTTTATTTGAATAATGAAATAAATCCCCTTTTATCCACTGATAATTTTCATCTAAAATTATTTTTAAAGTATCCACGGCTAGATCTTTAGCATAGGTTGGAGACCCAATTTGATCTGCAACTATCCCTAGCTCCTCTCTTTCACTCCCCAGTCTAATCATCGTTTTTACAAAGTTGTTTCCATAACTCGAATAAACCCAAGAAGTTCTAATTGTAATGCTATTCACTTTTTTATTTTCTAAAATATACTCCTCACCCTTTAGCTTTGATAGTCCATAAACGCTATTTGGGCACGGGGTGTCTAGCTCATTGTATGGAATTTCTGAGTTTCCATCAAAAACATAATCGGTGGAATAGTGAATGAGTTTTGCATTATTCATCTCACATGCCTCTAAAAGGTTTTTTACGCCCTCAGCGTTAACTTTAAAAGCAAGATTAACTTCATCTTCTGCTTTATCAACAGCTGTATAGGCGGCGCAATTGATAATTAAATCGCAGATAGCTAAATTAAAATAGCTTAATACAGAATCACGGTTAGTAATATCTAGATCTTTTTCTGAAAGAAATGTCCAATTAGAGTCACCACCCTTTAAAGCTTCAAACTCTGATGCCAATTGGCCACCCTTCCCCGTTAAAACAACTTTCATAATTTATTTTTTTATCGGCTAGGGATGGTAGTAATTTTAATTTTGTTTCTTAAAACTCACAGATCTTCCTTCTTTTTTCTCCCAATCTTTCTCTGGTCTTAAGTTTAGATTTGTAGCCCAGCCACCAGCAATAGAGTTTAATTCAATATTTTGTTTTTTAGAAAAAGACAAAAGTGCATTGACATCTTTAGGAAAACAAGTTCCTCCATAACCAAGCTTTCCATCATGCCCAGGAACATTTAAATGACTGTCTCCTATTCTTCCATCAGAAACAAAACCCCTAAGCGCATCCTCCCAGTTGGCTCCAATTTTATCACAAAGTAGTTTGAACTCATTCATGATGCTGACTTTAGTTGC
>MDTG01134434.1_pt1 | contig 27393 bp, 21 predicted proteins | sample 811421 | NCBI WGS metagenome assembly MDTG01 (sample SAMN05326645, study PRJNA326480) | marine metagenome | isolation source: seawater | place: Pacific Ocean: South East | collected 2011
TATTGCACCTATCCCAGCAGCAGACTATGCTAAGAATACCAATGATCTGATTTTGATTCCAGATCTTGGTATTTGCTCGAAGGGTGAAGTAGGCAGTGTTTTACTATTTGGAAATATGTCGTTAGAGGAAATGCAAACTATTGCCCTCCCAAGTGATTCATCATCATCAGTCGAATTATTAAAATATATTTTGAAATCTCGTAATTTATCACCTAAATTAACCATTATGGGTCCCGACATTGGTTCAATGCTATCAAAATGTGATGGGGCATTGTTGATTGGTGACAGAGCTCTTAATGCATCTAGAGATACTCCCAAAATGGCCGTATTAGACTTAGGTGTTGAATGGGAAAATTTAACGGGACTTCCAATGGTATTTGGCGTATTTGCAGCAAGGAAAGATACACCAATTGAGGACCTTAAGAAAGCACATAGTTCATTGCTGGAACAACTAGAAATGTTTGAACAATCATTGAGTCGTCGAAAAGAGATAGTAGAAATGTCTGCTACTAAATCTGGTTTGTCTATTGAACGTCTTGATAAATACTTTGGAGAGGTTTTTAATCGATTGGACGGTAGTCATATAGTAGGTCTAAATCACTTTTTGGTTGATGCATGTGGCGTAGAATCAGGTGCACAATTTAGATGGTAGTGTCACTTTTCACTTCTCTTTACCTTTCTTACTTTTCGAGATTTAACTGCTTTCTTTTTTGTTATAATTTTACCACCGGGTATGTCTAATTTACCATCAAGTCTTTTTCTTTTAGTGGTCATTATGGGTCCTTGCGCATTTCTTTGAATATTCCCGACGCGTCTTTTAATTACTGGTTTTTGAGAGAATTCTTCGTCCTCATCAAGAGTGAAAGGTCTCCTTTGCAATGGTTTTTCTTCTTGTGATAATGAATCAGATTCTATGATTGGAATTTCTTCATCTAGTGACAACTCATCATTAGATATCGGTTCAGGTTTTTTCACTTCATCTCCAATTATTTCATCTTCATTATATTCTTCAAAATCATCATCGTAAATAATTGCTGAATTCAAGTTTCTTTTTCTAATAATAACACCTATCATAAACAATAAAGCAATACTTGTAGCTAAAATCACTACAATATTTTCCTTGATATCTGATACTATGGAGTCAACTTGAGATTTTTCATTTTCATTTAAACTGAAATTAAGTGGTGGTAAATCACTATTTTTTTCCCAAAAATAATATTCATTTTCACCATTTAGGTTCATTTTAGTAACTAAAACAGGTGAATTTTCAACTATGTGCGTTATTGATTTATCCGAAATATCAATTTGATTATTAAATTTAATAGAAATTGGTAATGTCAAATTTGGAGTGATGTCAAATGAAGTTCTAAAACCAAACCTAATTTGTTCTGAATCCAAAATTTCAGTTGAGGTTAAACCTCCAAATACTATGCAGCTAATCGTGCCATTATTCACTTCTCCAGCAGAAAGTTCTATGGAATTCTTAATTCTATCCAAGTAAGCATCACTATCCATATTACTACATATTGCATTTTCCATCATAATTGCTTCTTCATAGCTAATTTGTTTATCTGATATTATAGATTGCATTGCTAAAGTTCTAAATGCATACGTGTTAAATAAATCCATTGTATAAATATCATCAATAGATAATTTATCTCCCTCCAAGTCAATAATATATTGTCTAATTGTGTTATTATCAGCCTTAATATGGCAATTATTTTCACCAGGACAGTTAATATCCCAATCGTCTATGTGCGAGTCACCATCATCGTCATCGTCAATTGTATTTGGTATGCCATCACCATCTAAGTCCGGACCATCTTGACCTAATCCAAACTTAGGCAATATTTTTTGATAAATAGCAATATGATTCGTATCGGTTGCTACATATAATTTTTCTATTTTAGTGCTTGATTCAATTAATTCCATGTCAACTGACTTATGCAACATTTTCACACTCGATATTATTTCTAGAGTTGAGCCATCAAGAACAACAAATTCTGGCGTTGAATCCGATTTTAAAATATATATCAAATCGTCATAATCTGACCAAATCATTTTATTTAACTCCTTAAGATTTGTAGCCCTTAGAGAATCTCCTTGGATCGTAAAAGTTCTTACATCACCATTAGAATAAATTGCTCCAACTTTAACATCCGACTGGCTGAATCCACAATCTACTATTTCTTCTCCATTGTCCATTGTAACATTTAGATAATTTCCATCATTATCCCACAAAACCAAAACTCCGTTAGAATCTCCGGTGAGAATATATTGGCCAGACTTAGAGTATTTGGCACATGTAATTTCTGCAGAATGGTATTGATCAAGAATTGAATGAACTGACATGTCTTCATAATTCATGACTTTAGCATCACTACTCATGGATGGAATCAAAATTTTAGTTCCATCGGGCGACCAGTCAATATTAGCTTCATGACTATGTCCAGATGATTTAGCATCTAAGATTTCCATATTATCAATGTCAATAACATGCAATGAATTTTCTAAATTACTAATGGCTCTTACATCAACTGCAAGTAATTTGCCATTTGGAGAAAATTCAATATCGTAAATTTCACGATTAAATTCGAATTTTTTAATTAAACTTTTATTTTCATTATCGTAAACTTCAACTAAATTTTCATATGTAATTGCAATAATATTTTGCTCTTCATTGGTTGAAATAATATTTACATTTGGATTTCCACTTTCGACGGTCAATCTGTCTTGGTAATTAAGTCCTAATGATGCAGAAGAACTAGCTGGAATCAATAAACTAGTGAGGAAAATTGCCACCAGAATTCTAACTGGTGTTCTAAATCCCATTTAAATCAATATACCCTCACTTTTACACTACTTGAACATATAGCCGAAATTTGATAAAAATTGTATATTTTCAAACTAAAATATATTATCCATCGCATTATTCATGAAGGTTGCATGTTTGGAAGGTACATGAACGGTACTTTGCCACTAGATGAAGATGGAAATCAAATAGTTAGAATCGGCCACTCACCCGACCCTGATGATGCATTCATGTTTCATGCAATGACCAATGATAAATTCCCAACCCCTGGATATAAATTCGTTCATGAATTACAAGACATTGAGACACTTAATCATCGTGCAATGCGTCAAGAATTGGAAGTTTCTGCAGTGTCAATACATGCTTTCCCCGAAATCTCAGAACATTATAGTTTGATGAATTGTGGTGCATCAATGGGTGAAGGGTATGGGCCAATGATTGTTGCAAAAGCGGGAACAAAACTAGACGATGTCAAGAATTCCGTAATAGCCGTGCCTGGTTTGAAAACTAGCGCTTATCTGGGCTTGAGATTAGCATGGGGCGAAGTGAATGTAGAAGTAGTTCCCTTTGATGAAATTATACCTAAAATTCTAGATGGTAGTTACCTATCTGGCTTGATCATACACGAGGGACAGTTAACATATGTAGATTATGATCTTGATGTTTTACTAGATGTAGGCAAATGGTGGAATAATGTCACAGATAATTATCCTATGCCTCTTGGTGGCAATGTAGTTAGAAAAGATCTTGGTGAGAAAGTAATGTCTGATATCACAATGTATACTAAAATGAGTATTGAGTATGCTATAGAACATCCAAAAGAAGCATTAGAATTTGCTAAAAAATGGGGTCGCGGAATTGATGACTACACCAATCAAAAATTTGTTAAAATGTATGTTAATGATAGAACAATCGATTATCGACAAGATGGAAGAGAATCAATTAGGCTGTTTTTGCTTGAGGGGCAAAAAATTGGATTGATTAGTCCAGATTTCGACCCCATGTCTATAACCTTCATCGGTGAATGATAATGCCCAAAAATAAGCCTAAAGTAAGCCAATATGGTTCAGTTGATCCCGCTCCTCCAATGTTAACTGGAAATATCCAAATTTGGTCATCCTCACTGGTTAATGATGACATTCCTATGTTTCAAAGAATGAGAAACGTTTTCTCACTTAGAAATGACGGTTCTAATGATGCCTGTTTAGGTCTATGCAATGGATTTAACTCAAATAGCGCTCTGTTACGTCACGAGGTTGCATATGTACTTGGTCAAATGCAAAATAAAGTCGCCATTCCCAAATTAGTGGAAATACTTTCAAATGAGAAAGAACATGTAATGGTTAGACATGAAGCTGCTGAAGCACTAGGCGCTATTGGAGATGTTGCCGTTATGCCAATCTTGAAAGGTTTTGTCAACCATCCAAAACCTGAAATTTCAGAATCATGTGAAGTGGCCATCGACCTTCTTAATTGGTGTAATTCAAAAGAATATGAAGCTGTAGATTGTTGAGACAACTTGAATAACTGTTGATTATACGAAAGAATGGGGAGAAATATGCCACACGAGAATATTCAACTTGCACAAGCACCAAATGGAGAAATTGGCCCTCGGTGTAAGAAGTGTGGCTTAAGACTTACATTTGGAGCAGCCATGGTAATTGATCAAAATTATTATTGCTGGGAATGTTATGTAGAAATTACGAGTTCAGATTCTGCAACAACTGTCGGCGACTCAGAACAAAGATTTTGGATGTCTAATTAATAGACGATATGGTGAAGTGATGTTTTCAACTGGTTGGGCCAGATTTGCTCACAAATTTACTAATTATTATAGAAATTCTTCTTTGTGGACGCCACCAAGGATAAAGTTTCGCGAATGGATGTTCATACCTTTTGGAAACTCCCCCCCAATTCGTCACAAAGGATTTAGTGATGTAGAAGAAGTACGTGATTTTATAACTCAAAGACCTATGCATTCTTGCTTTTATTCCACGGCATATTGGCATAAACCATATGAGTTAAAGATGGCCGATAAAGATTGGATTGGAGCAGATTTAATTTTTGACCTTGATGGCGACCACTTGCCAGGTGTTACAGATAGAGATTTCCCCGCTATGATTCACGTTATTCAAGAACAAGCATGGTCTTTGTGGAATGATTACTTAGAGCCAGAGTTTGGATTTGATGAAAAATATTTACAAGTAACATTTTCTGGTCATAGAGGATTCCACTTACATTACAGAGATCCCAATTTATTTCATTTGGATTCAGAAGCAAGGCGAGAAATAGTATCTCATATTCGTGGTCAAGAAGTGGATGTAAAGAGCAGTTTAACAAGATTTCACCAAGGTGATAGAACAGGATGGGCTAACAGAATAAACAGTGGAATGCACGAAGTTGTCAAAAAACTTCAAATAATCTCAGCTAAACATAAAGGTTACACATCAATTCTAGAAGAATTCCATGAAGGACTGAAATCACAATCACGAAGAGAAGGTAGAAAAAGTTCGAAAGGCAAAACTTCCATCCAAAATTTGGCTAGTTTATTAGATAACTCATATCGCACTGAGAGATTACTATCGGGTAATTTTGGAGTTCTTGATAAGTACGAATCTACATTTATAGATCTTTTAAAAACTGATACTTCTGTAGTTTTATCTAATTCTGGTGAGGCCGATGAGGTTGTTACAATAGATGTTAGACGTCAGATACGTTGGCCCACTTCACTACATGGTAAATCTGGTATGAAAGTTACAGAATTCCCTCTAAACCGCTTAGATCCTGGAAAAAGTGATTGTTTTGACCCTCTGAGTGAAGCAGTTGTATTAGGTGTTGGGGATGCGATAAAAGTAGAAATTATTCAAGATGATTGCAGATTTCGATTTATGGATCAGGAATGGGAGCCTAAATTAGGTGATAAAATTGAAATTAATGAAGCCGGTGCTACGTTTTTGGTTTTGAAAGGTTGGGGGAAAATAGCCAAAAATTAGAGTAATAAATTAGACTAAAATTGAGGTTTCTTTAGGCAAGGTTCAATACTATACTGCTCTCCACACGGCATAGGTGAGGTCATGGGGTTCAGGAAGAACAAGAAAAAATCAGCCCAATCTCCTGCTAATTTAGCCCTGCCTCCAGCACCATTGCCACCAATGCCGGGAATGCCGCTTCCTCTTCCAGATTTAGCACCTCAGTCAGCAGATCAAGATTCCTTGTCACTACCTGAACCATTGCCTTTACCTGACATAAATAATCCAATTGAAACAGTAGATGAATCTAAAAACGAAAATGAATATAATGAGTTGTGGGCAAAAAAATCAGAAAAGCCGCTACCTCAAATATACGGACATATAGATAGAATCTCTACTGGTGAAGTAGGATCATTACTGGATAGATATGCCGATCGTTTTGGACATTCTTTGGACCGCGATATTATTGTTTTAAGAAAGCAGCAGCATGATGAAAAAATCGCTGAAATAAGAGATGCACCAGTCGTTGAACTAATCGAAGAAATTATTGAAGAGATCAGTGACGAACAACGTCTTCAAGATATCGAAGAAGAAATTAGAACATTAAAACCCAGTTATCAGGAAGCTAAAGTTAACGATGACTCTGAATCATTAGCTGTATTAAAACCCCAATTAGAAGTTTTATTAAAAGAAAGAAAACAATTGATGACTGCGATAAATGATGTTGACTCAACCGCACCAGTCGCTAAAGCTAAACCAGTCGCTAAAGCTAAACCAGTCGCTAAAGCGAAGCCAGTTATTGCCCAAGAATCACAAGAAGAAGATTTATTCATTGAATTTGTTTCAATTGTTGATGAATTATTGGGCTCAAATCTCCCCGAAGAAATTGTTGACGCCTTTGTTTCATCTGATGATTTTGGAATCTATCAAACAGTTGGTAGTGACCCCAGTTCTGCAGATGATGAGTTAAGAGGATTATTCTTTTCAATAGTTGATAATCAGTTAGGTAATATGAGTGAAGACTCTATTGAAGTATTTGTTAATTCTTCTAATTTTAAGATTTACAGCCAGATTGGAGAAATGTATCAGTGAGGATGATTAAATGGGTTTATTAGACAAAGCAGGCGGATCAAATGACAAAAGTGATGAAAAGCCTAAAGCTAAAGCGGTAGCAAAAGCTAAACCAGTTGCTAAAGCTGTAGCAAAAGCAAAAGTTGCTGCAGTACCTGAAACTGTTGAAGATAAAGTCGTCGCCAAAGTTAAACCAAAGAAAGAAAAGAAACCTAAAACCCCTAGACCAACTGGTCTTCCGAAAGGGTTTGAACTCGCAAATCGCTTAGATAGAACCATGAGTTGGTTTGTAAACTTTGCTTGGAATTTCGGTGTGTTACTAGCTGCTCTTTTCATGATGGCAGGCGATACTAGCATGATTACTACAATTTTACTTCTTGTTTCATTAATAATGATTGTTCTAAATGTAATCATACTGCCATTTAAGACAGGTAGAAATTTAGGTCAATTCGTTTCTCGGGTTAAATTTGTCAACCATAGTGGTGAAAAATCAACTCCGTTCCAAGGTATGCTTTCTAACTCAGTAGGTATTTTTGCACTTTCGGGAGTTATTGCAGTTGGACTTTCCACCAGCCAACTAAAAGATGGTGGTGCAGGCCCGATTGTATGGATTATATATGGCGCTATTTTTATCATCTTATGGATAGTTAATTGGCAGTTTGCTAAAGCAAGTGAGTTTAATCAAGGATTATACGATGTTATCTTTGGTGCATACTTAGTTAAACACGTCCCAACCGATGAAGAAAAATCTAGCGGATTTTGGGCTAAATTTGAGTCAATGGGAGATTATGGCGATAAATTTGCAGCTAGGAGAGAGGCTAAAAAATTAGCTAGAGAACAAAAGTCTATTGAAGAAGATACTGAGGGAACTGAAGGTGAAGTAAAAGATGGTTCAGATGCAAATGATCAGGATACTGATGATTCAAAGGAACAAAAACCAAAAGCAAAAGCCAAGCCTAAAGCGAAAGCCAAGCCTAAAGCGAAAGCCAAGCCTAAAGCCAAGGGTAAAAAGTAACCAATTATTTCTTAGATCCTTCATTTAACGTGAAAATCATGATTTTATCATCACAAAGATGGGCTAGGTTATTTATCCTCTTATTGTCATTGATTATACTATGTTTGGCGGCAAGTGTAGTATTATTAGATTTTAATAAAATGATATTATTTGTTTTAGCGGTTCTATTTTTAAGTTATCAAATTTTGATTGAACTGTTAGTTGCATTAACATTTATTTCACCAGGCAATACTAAGAAGCCATTTGCAGGGGAGAATTGGAAATCTAAAACGCATCAATTTACCACAAAAATACATACAATGTCGTACTTTGATGATTCTATACGGCCCTTGATAATAATAATTCATGGGTGGAGGAGCGGCTCAATATCAATGTTAGAACGTGCTAAAAAATATATCGAACTTGGAATGCATGTGATTATATTTGAGATGCCAGGTCATGGTGCCAGCGAACCAATCTCGAAATGGACAGCAGGATATGCTTCAACTACATTTATAGACTTCTTTTCATCTTTGGAAGAACAATTTGATATGAATTATGTTACGAATATATATTTCCATGGTCATAGTATTGGCAGTTTTGTATTATTGCAATTTAGCAATCATATTGATGACATGAAATATAACGAAAAAATAGGTGGCTTCATTCTTGAATCACCTATGACTTGCTATTCTATGATTTTTAATGAAGGAATGAAGCGTTACCGTGTTCCAAAAATATTGAAAAATGTTTATTGGAATCGCCTTAAAAATCATTTCAATGCTGTAAATCCTACACTAAAAAAAGTGGAGACACTATCAGATGTTGATGTCCCTAAATGGGGTCTAATCAAGCACAATTTACTAATTATTCAAGCGGAAGATGATGATAGACTCGGGATGAATCACTACGAGACATTAGTAAAAGCACAACAACAATCTACACATTCCACGAAAATGGAACATCATATAGTAGCAGGACTTACCCACTCTAGAGCTAGGAGTAATAAGTCCCGTGATAAATTAATTAAATCTTGGATTGAAAAGTTAAATCACTCAGATTCCGTAAAATCTGCTTGATCTCTTGCTAATTCACGCATATCTTCTACTTCATCTAGTTCATCAACGATTTCTTCACCCAATAAGGTCTCAAGTACATCTTCCATTGTAACAATCCCAGAAGTCCCGCCAAATTCATCGAGAACAATTGCAATTTGTTGTTTATTTGTCAAAAACATATCAAGTGCAGAATCTACTGAACTGTTGGTGGATATTGATGTCACATTTTTGGCTAAATCAGATAATTTAACACTCCATTCATCTCTGCTTGCTGCCATTAATAATTCTGAACGGATAATTATTCCTTTAATGTCATCCAATGATTCACCATAAATCGGAATTCTAGAAAATCTAATAATCTGATTTTCATCGATTATTTGTTTGATAGTTGAATCTTGTTGAAAGGCTGTTAAAACGACCCTTGGAGTCATAACTTCATGAATCTTAATCTCTCTCAACCTCAATAGATTGTGAATAACAGTTTCTTCATCAACTTCCAATATGCCTTCCTCTTCCCCCAAATCGGCTAGTGCAGCCACATCATCTCTAGTCACCAAAGAGTTACCTCCCTTAGGAAGGATTTTCTTTAACCATTGAATTGGCACAATAATCACCGCAAGTAGTATTGTCAAGAAATTAAGAATATACCCTGAAATTGGGGATAATTGTTTCCAATAAGCAGTTCCGAGTGTCTTCGGAATTATCTCTGAAAGAAATAATACAGCAAGTGTTAGTATTACCGAAGCGATCGTAAGAGCTTCTTCACCATATAATTTTTGAACCTCTGAACCAACACCTGCTGCTCCCATTGTATGTGCGATTGTATTTAATGTTAATATTGCCGTAAGGGGCTTAACCGCATCGTCATCTTTTAGCCTAGACCAAATTTGCCCAGTTTTCGAACCCTCCTTTTCCATTACTGCAATATGTGTATAAGGTATAGACAATACTATTGCCTCTAAAATTGAACAAAGAAATGATACGCCTAATGACAGCGTAACATAGAAAATCAATAATGTGTAATCCATGATTTTTCGACGGCCCCTAGTTTGTGCGCTGTATCTGCGTGAAGATTCTAGTTATTGAAAATGACGCATCAACCAATATTGATGGTGAAACTCAATAAAGAGAAAGTTTCCCCGACAACTGGAGGCATCATTATGCATGACAAAGGTGAGTATGTCTTGATATGTGTTGCTTGGCCTTATGCTAACGGCCCACTACATCTTGGTCATGTTGCAGGATGTTATTTGCCACCCGATATCCAAGCTAGATTTGAACGAGCTTTAGGTAATAGAGTGTTAATGGTTTCTGGTTCTGATGAACATGGCACACCAATTACTGTCACTGCTGAAATAGAAGGAGTGGATCCTCAAGATATAGTTGATAAATTCCATAGTATTAACAATCAAGCGCTTATAGATTTAGGATGCTCATGGCAGCCGTCTATCGATCATAGAGGTGTTGAATATGGTGGTTCATTGTTTAATCGTACTACCGATCCCCGGCATAAGGAAATTGTACAAGAAAATTTTCTCAAGTTGCAAAATGCCGGATTATTCGAACTTAGAACTACTAAACAATACTATGAAATTAACGAATCTGGAAATGGCAGATTTCTACCTGATAGATATGTCGAAGGTACTTGTCCATCGTGCGACTCAGATGATGCAAGAGGTGATCAATGTGATGAATGTGGTGCGACCTATGAGGCTATAGAGCTAAAAAATCCGAGATCCAAAATGAATCCGGATGCAAAAATTGAGATAAGAGATACCGATCACTTTTTCTACAGGTTAGATCTATTTCAAGAAGTACTTGAGCAACATGCAGAAAGTCAAACACAAGTGTGGAAATCTAATGTAAAAGCAATGACAAAGCAATGGTTGGATATGGGTTTGAGACCCAGGGCTGTTACTAGAGATTTAAGTTGGGGTATACAATTACCACTACAGGATAGTAAATGGGACGGTAAATGTGTTTACGTTTGGTTTGAAGCAGTTCAAGGTTATTCTACTTGTGCTCAAATTTGGTCAGAGAGATATGCCATCGATGCAGGTCATTCCAAAGGTGCTGAAGCTTGGAAAGATTGGTGGATGATTAGTGAAAATGGCATTTCACCAAGGCATTTGTACTTCTTAGGAAAAGACAATATACCATTCCATACTGTTATTTGGCCCGCTCTTATTATGGGATTAAATCATGCTAATAATGGACATGATTACTCACAAAAAATCACACTTCCAAATTCTGGCGATTTAGCTCTTGAATCAAATGTTCCAGCCATGGAGTACCTTATGCTTGCTGGTGGCCAATTTTCTAAATCACGTAAACATGCAGTATGGTTGCCGGCATTTTTAGATAGATTCGACCCAGATACTCTTAGATATTATTTGAGCATTAATATGCCTGAAAATCATGATACTGATTTCAATTGGCCCGACTTTGTAGAAAAGGTAAATTCCGAGTTAATAGCCTCATATGGAAATTTTGTCCATCGCATTTTAACATTAGGAGCAAGACTTCCCAAAGGAAATCGAGGCCCATTTGCCGATATTGAAATTAATGAAATATCTAATCTTCACAAGCAGAAACTGGAGCAGTTTCACTTCAATATTACCGAATCACTTCGCCGGCATAGATTCAAAGAGGCATTGAGGTCGGCAATGAATGCATCCCAATATGGTAATCAAATTATTCAGGCAGCTGAACCATGGAAGTACCTATCAGATCCTAATTCTGAAAATGCCAAAAATTCTATTGCCACATTAGCATTTGGTTGGAGAATTTGCCGATTTTTGTCAATTGTAACTCAACCTTTCTTACCTTTCAGTGCTCAAAGGTTATGGATTGCTCTTGGCCAAGAAGGTCAGGTTTCACAAACTAAATGGGATTCTGCAATTGATTGGAATGCTGAAATGACTTGGAATGATGATAAACCCGAACCACTATTCAAACGTTTAGATTTGAATGAGATTCTCGAACAAGAGCAATCATTAGTATCAGAAAGTGTCATTGATGTTAGTAATCCAACGCATTCAGTAAAAGGTGGTAAGAACTCAGGAGGAAAAAATATGGAAAATAAAGTTGAAGGAATTAAATACCTGCAATTTGATGATTTTATGAAAGTTGAATTAAAAGTTGCTAAGATCACAAATGTAGAAGACCATCCCAATGCAGATAAATTATATGTCATAAAATTGGATGATGGGAAAAATGGCAGAACTATATGCGCAGGGATAAAAGAATATTATCAACCCGAACATTTACTTGGAAAATCAGTTGTTTTCGTTGCTAATTTACAACCTAGACCTCTTAGAGGAGTTACATCAGAAGGAATGATTTTAGCAGCAGATGACGGGAATGGGACAGTAAAATTAGTTACTATTGACGGTACAATAAGCAATGGATCTCAAGTTCGCTAATCAAGGCTTATACGTTCCCTAACAGAATGTATCACCATTCTAGAAATACTGCTACATTTATCTAATATTGCTGATAAATTAGTTCTCATTTCTACTCCTATGTGTTCAGGAAGACTATTCAAATTTATTTGGACATTCAATATTGCACCTTTACATGCTGCACTTGCAAGTAATGATGCAACACCTACATCAGATGTTGCATTGCCATTTCCATATTTAGCTAAATCATTCATAGTTTCCAACAATTCAAGTGACAATTTTGCAGTATTATAGGGGACAATAGCAGCATTCAATGTCGCAGTTCTAATTTTAGATTTTCTTAATTCTTTTTCTTTCTCTGTATTCTTAGGTAAACGAAAACTAGCCATTACTTCATCAAAAGCATCACTATCATCGTTTGCTAATTTTCTTGATTTAGACGCGATTTTCTGTGAAATATCTAAAGCTTTATTTGCAGCATTCCAGCCTTTTTCCCATTTATCTTTACCTAATGTCAAATCACAAACCATGTTAGTAAGCGCTGCTGCTTGCCCTAATGCAATCGCACATGCAGTACCACCACCAGGAGTGGGGTCTGAAGAAGCCAAAGCCTCTTGAAATTGATTTACCGTTTGATCACCCCAACTCATTGTTATCCCTCCTTTAGAGCCCATTCAATAATCCTCTTATTAGGCTCAAACAATTCTAATTTCGATAAACCTAGTCCGTCAATTGCTGATTTTACAAGTTCTTGTTCTGTCGGTGTTTCAATTTGACAATACCATCTTCCAGATTCTAACATTGCGCTTAATGGTACTAAACCGACTAATTCACTTCCAAGTATATCAACAGAATGATCATTAGCAATTGATTGACAAATTTCATATGCCATATGAAGTGGACATTTATTAATATCCAATATGTTCATCGATACTTGGCTAATAGAATGACTTTCAAGAACGACCCCCATCCCTTGAATTTCATTAATCATACCTCTAATGCGTATTTTTTGTCCACTCGTATTTTTGATTAACCTTCCGCTCCCCCTAATTATCGATCCTATCTTCTTTGCTACATCTGCATCAGTTTCATCAGTATTTACGTTATATGCAACTAAAATATCCCGTGAACCAATGGTAATTCCTCCTGATTTAGCAACAGTATCACACCATTTTTTGGGTCCAAAATCAGGTAATCGTGTATTATCTGAATGACTGGTTTCGCCACCAGATAATCTATTCTTCAATCCTTCATATTCTTCTTTACGTAATGATGAGAGTAATTTCCTTTCAGGATTTTTAGCAGAATAACCGTATAGGAAAGTGCAGACATCCAATTCTTGAGCGATTGCCTCAGCTAATTTTGTTGCCAAAACAGAACATTCTTCCATTGTATAATTTCTCAAAGGGATAAATGGGCAAACATCAACAACACCAAGTCGTGGATGTTCACCAAAATGATTTCTCATGTCTATATGCTTCACAGCAGATGTTATTAGGCTATAAGCTGCAATATAAACTGATTCAGGTTTTCCAGCAATTGTAATGACTGTTCTATTATAATCTGCATCTGGCTCAACACTCAATACTGAACAATCTAAGCCGACGGGGATTGAATTTACTATCATATTTATTATATCCATATTACGTCCTTCGGATATATTTGGTACGCACTCAATAATTGGCTCTTCCATATTACAAGTCTAGACGAGACGGACTTTGAATTTAGCCTAACTATACAATACATCCGGGATATCTTTCAATCCACCGCTTATCTTTTTAAGATTGATTCTTTTCACTGATTCCATAAAATCATCTTGCTTTATGTGCGCCCTACCATCTCTGATTGCAATCATTCCAGCCTCAACGCATGTTGCTTTTATTTCGGCGCCAGAAAAACCTTCAGTTTTGTCGACGATTTGCTTTATGTTCAATTTCTTAGTTGTCATTTTACTAATATGTAATTTTACTATAGCCTTTCTACCTACATCATCTGGAATTGGAATTTCAATTACTCGATCAAATCTACCTGGCCTAAGCAATGCTTCATCTAAAATATCTGGCCGATTGGTTGCAGCAATAATTTTAACATCCTCTAGAACATCGAAACCATCCAATTCTGCAAGTAGTTGCATCAAAGTCCGTTGAACTTCTCTATCCCCGCTGGTAGATCCATCCAATCGTTTAGCTCCAATTGCATCTATTTCATCCAAGAATATAATTGAAGGTGATTTTTCTTTTGCTAGAGAAAATAATTCCCTAACCATTCTCCCACCTTCCCCTATGTATTTCTGGGCTAATTCACTACCTACCATCCTAATGAATGTAGCATCAGTATGATTTGCTACAGCTTTTGCTAGTAATGTTTTCCCACATCCAGGCGGTCCAACTAATAATATTCCTTTAGGGGGTTCAACCCCAACCTTCTTGAACAATTCTGGTGAGTTTAATGGTAACTCTATAGCCTCTCTAACCGATTGTTTTTGTTCTTCAAGACCAGCAACAGAGTCGTAATCGACAGTTGGTCTGTCAATCATTTCTGCACCACTAACCATTGGATCCCAAGCATCATGAAGCACTTCTATAACTGCTAAAGTATCTTGATTTAATGCGACTCTTACGCCAGGCTTTAGGACATCTGGAGTCAATCTTTGATTTAGTGCAACTTGGAAAACAGTCCCATTAGAAGACCTCACAATTCCTCTTTCTGGATCCAACACATCTTCTAAATGGCCAATTATTAGAGGTGGCGATTTTAATGTTCTAACTTCTTCATCAAGCCTATTAGCACGCTTTTTCAAATTTCTAATTTCAGATTCCATGTGAGCTCTTTCATTGATCAAGTCTTGGGTTTTTTCTTGTAATATCTTGAAGTCATTTTCGAGATTTTTAATATCTTCATCATTGGAAGAGATAATTTCGCTATTGTGAGTCTCTACATCGCCAACCATGCCGCTCAAATCTTCCTACACCCAATCATGTATGAACCCTACCTAAAAATCACAATGTTCATCTTCGTTTTTGTTATCGCAAGTATAGTGAGGCTATGAGTGAGTGCGAAGTTTGTGGGGCAATGAAAGTTAGCACAAGAGAGGTTATGATGGGTAAAGCACCGGTATTAGCATGTTCTAGGTGCGTTGATAAATTAGGTTTGGCGCCAAAAAATGTTGCACCTGGTTTGAAGATATCAAACTCTAAGCGCAATTCATCATTTAAAAATCGTAAAAGAAATGATATAATGGCAAAGCAAGAGAAGGAATTAGCTCCTGATTTTCCATCAAGAATTATTAAAAGTAGGGAATTGAAAGGCTGGACACATGCAGAATTAGGTAAACGAATGGCAGAGACAGTAAATGTCATTAAATCAGCAGAATCAGGAAAACCGCCTACAGATTCTGTAGTGAATAAATTAGAGCGTGTTTTAGGAATTGAATTACTAATATATCCTGAACAAGAACAAACCAAGAAAATTATTGGCACCAATAATAGAGGTATGACTTTAGGTGATTTTTTCAAACAAAATGGTGCTTGAATGTCTATGATTAATATTCATTCATTGTGGTTAGCACAGGATGACCCCAAAAAAAACACGGCAGTCATTTCTTCAAAAAGAGGCGATATAAAACTTCACAAAAAAATTAGTACTTTACCTAAGAAAGGAATAATTTTAGAGCCGTTATGCGGAAAAATCTTTGGCCCTGAAGATCATCATTTGTTAACTGAAAAACACGGAAATCTTGTAGGATTAGATTGCAGTTGGAAGCAGATTGAACAAAGCGTTAACACAGTCATGAAAAGAACAAGACTTATACCTAGGATGTTACCATTATTTTTAGCTGCTAATCCAGTAAACTGGGGTAAACCGGGGAAGTTAACAACAATCGAAGCATTGGCGGCAGCTACTTACTTAATAGGAAATAATCAACAGGCATTTGACCTCTTGGGCGGTTTTAGATGGGGACATCGTTTTATAGAATTAAATCAAGAACCTTTAGACGAATACTCGTTAGCAAAATCGAGCAAAGAATTGGTTGAGTTGCAATTTGAATATTTCGATTTGGAGCACTTAAGAGAGTGATATTGTGAATAGTCGTAAAATACCAGTTTCTAAATTGGTTGATGGCAATAGACTAGTTACAACAGATATCATAGCGAGTGAAACACTTATCAAATTATCATTTAATGGCCAAAACATTGCTAATTTATTGGCATCGCCTGATGATTGTTCATATCTACTGAAAGGTCATTTGGTGTCAGAGGGCTATCTCGATTTGAGTTTATCTTCCGATGACAATGAAATTTTTGTAGAATATGGGGGGAGTGGTGAAATTTTAGTAAAGATGTCTTCGGATAAAAAATTAAATTTTAAATCAAAATCTCCAATTCTCACTACGACCTCATGTGGCGCATGTAATATAGACGGTTTAGACATTTTACTCAATAATCTCCCAGCTGTAAAACGCTTTGATAATTTCAACCCTGATATTCTTTTTAAGGGTTTAGAATTAATGAAAACTAATCAAAAGGGATTTTCAATGACAGGAGGTATGCATTGTTCTGGTCTATTATCTAGCCAAGGGGAGTTATTACAATATTGTGAAGACATAGGTCGGCATAATTCGGTCGACAAGGTCATTGGTAAAGCATTAGGACATGTTGAATTAAATAATACAATATTACTGTTATCTGGAAGATGCGGATGGGATATTGTTGCTAAAGCCGCTAGATGTAATATTGGCAATATTGCTTCAATTGGTGCATGTTCAACTATGGCTGCAGATTGTGCCAGAAATCTTGGGATTAGATTATTTTGTTTCGTAAAAGAAAAAAGTGCCACAATCATTGGATAAATCCATTGGCAATGGCAAGAGTTGAAATGATTTGAAATTTTAAAGTGTATGAGCACGATGAATTCTCCTAGTGATGGGACCACACCAATTGAAGATATTCCTCTCCGATTGAGTAAGCCGAAAAAATTAGCTGCAGGTATTCCAGCAGTACTATCCAGTGCCCTTCACTCAATGAAAAAAATGGGAGTTTCCAAAACGGTAAAAACACTTACAATGGTAAATCAACAAAAGGGCTTTGATTGTCCCGGGTGTGCTTGGCCAGACCCTGAGAAAAGATCTTCTTTTGAGTTTTGTGAAAATGGAGCCAAAGCGGTTGCGGATGAAGCGATGAAAGACAATGTGAATCCTAGTTTTTTTAGCAAATATTCCATTGATGATTTGTCATTAAAAAGCGATTATTGGTTAAACTCCAAGGGTCGTATATCTCAACCGATGTACCTAAAAGAAGGCGAGACAAACTACCGACCCATATCTTGGGAAGAATCTTTGAACATTATCTCAAGTAAGTTAAAAAATTTAACAAGCCCAAATAGAGCAGTATTCTATACTTCTGGAAGAACAAGTAATGAAGCTGCATTTTTGTATCAAGCATTCGTTAGGATGTACGGGACAAATAATTTACCCGACTGTTCAAACATGTGCCATGAATCTAGTGGCAAAGCTCTTGGTTCAACAATTGGTATAGGAAAGGGGACTGTCACGTTAGATGATTTTAATTATGCAGATACAATACTGGTAATCGGCCAAAACCCGGGAACTAATCATCCACGAATGCTGACAGCGCTAAGAGATGCAAAGAACAGAGGTTCGAAAATTATTCACATTAACCCTCTGCCAGAGACCGGATTAGTTAGATTCAAGCACCCTCAAGACTTCATCAAACTCAATTTCAGCACTAATAAGATTGCAGACCACCATTTACAAGTAAAAATTGGTGGAGATGCGGCTCTGTTTCAAGGTATTGCAAAAATAATATTAGATAGCCAATCAACAGATGATGATTTTATACATTCCAAAACCTCTGGGTTTGACAAATATGCAGACTCCTTGAAGAGCATTGATTGGCAACGCATTGAAAAAGACAGTGGCATTGTAAAATCTGATATTGAGAAAATAGCTAATATTATTATCAAATCAAAAACTATTATTTCTTGTTGGGCCATGGGCTTAACTCAACATAGGAATGGTGTTTCAGTAATTCAAGAAGTTGTTAATATTCATTTAATGGGTGGCCATATTGGCCGCAAAGGTGCTGGTTTATGCCCTGTGAGAGGCCATTCTAATGTTCAAGGCAATAGGACAGTAGGTATTTGGGAAGCACCAAGTGACTCATTTTTGGACAAAATGGAAGTGGGACTCAAAACCTCATTGCCCAAAAAACATGGTTACGACGTAGTTAGATCGATAAGTGCGATGTCTTCAAATAAAGTAGATATATTATTCTGCCTTGGTGGTAATTTTATTTCAGCCACACCAGATACGATCAATACTGTGAAAGCTGTGCGCAACCTAGATATGGTTGTTCATGTTTCTACTAAATTAAACCGCTCACATTTAGTTAATGCAAAGGAATCTATTATTCTTCCATGCTTAGGTAGGACCGAAATTGATTTTCAAAGCGATACAGAACAATTTGTCACTGTAGAAAATTCAATGGGCATTGTGCATATGTCAAAAGGCCAACTTAAACCAGCTTCTAAGCATTTAAGAAGTGAACCATGGATTATAGCGACTCTTGCTAAAAAAACCTTAGAAGATTCCTCATTAGATTGGGATACTTTGTCAACCAACTATGATTCAATTAGACAATTAATAGAACATTCAGTTGCTGGCTTTGAGAATTATAATCAACGTGTACGCGCAGAAAATGGGTTTTATCTTCCCAATAAACCAAGGGATGAACAAAAATTTGCTACTTTTGATCATAAAGCACAATTTTCGGTAAATAAATTACCTAATGTTACTGTTGATGAGGACCAATATGTTATGATGACTATCAGATCCCACGATCAATACAACACTACAATTTACGGACTTGACGATCGTTACAGAGGTATCAAGGGGAATCGGAGAGTTGTAATGATGAATGCTGATGAAATGTCCGAACTTGGCCTTAAGACACGTGATATTATCGACATATCTAGTCACTTCGCCGGAGAAATTAGAACTGCTAAGAAATGGCAAGTTATTCCATACGATATTCCTAAAGGAAATATTGCAACATATTTCCCTGAAGCTAATGAGTTAGTCCCATTAAATTCTACTGCGGACATATCAAACACTCCAACCTCCAAATGGATAGTATGTAGTCTGATTCGCTCTTCTTCCGAGGAGGAGTAATATTGGCGAAAGGATATCTTGAATTCTTCCTCAGCAATAGCAAGTTTCGCAGATTATGGGCTGCATCAGTAATTTCTTTATTAGGTGAATGGTTTAATACAATTGCATTATTTTTCCTAATACTAAAATATTCAGATTCTGAATTTCTACTTGGTATTTTATTTTCTGTACGAATGGCATTATTTGCTATATCTCAACCATTTAATGGTCTCCTAGCAGATCGATTTAATAGAAAAACCCTAATGCTATGGTCGAATATTTTTCAGATTTTATTAGCTCTTTCCTTTCTAATGGTTGATGGTAAAGAAGATATGTGGTGGCTAATTACATTGTCAGGCTTAATGATGCTTTTACATGGGGTTTATGTTACTGCAGAAAGAGCAGCATTACCAAATATTGTTGAAGAGGAAGATTTGATTACAGCAAATGCTATTGATAGTGCATCATGGTCCACTGCATTGTGCATTGGAGCCATGCTTGGAGGTATAGTAGTAAGTATATGGGGGACAAATGCTGCATTCATTATCGATTCATACACCTTTTTGTTATCTTCTTTGCTACTTATTCCACTTAAATTTGAGCAAAATATTGATTCGGACATGGAGGGTGATTTTTTCAAGACTGGCTTTAAGAATATCATAATAGGTTGGCAAAGAATATATCATGATAAGAAACTATTGAGAATAGTATTTGCCAAATCATCTTGGAATATAGCTGGAGCTGGTTTAGCAGGTGTATTTTTGGTATTAGCAGGAGCAAATCTAACAGGCTATGGTGCTGCATTTGGATTCGGATTATTCTTTTTTGCTAGAGGAATCGGAACCGGTATTGGACCTCTGGTGGCGAGAGGGATTTTTACCGATAGAACAAAATGGCCTACTATTGTAGGTATATTGGTTTTTATTTCTGGCTTTTTTTACCTTTTAGTCGGATTAACATTGGAAGTATATTTACCACTTACGGTCATGTTGATTATTACCGCCCATGCTGCCAGCGGTGGGAATTGGGTGCTTTCAACAGTGTTAACTCAAACATGGGTTGAAGATGAAGTAAGAGGCAGAGTATTTTCAATGGATATGCTAATTTTAGGAAGTACAGCAGCTTTATCAACTTCAATAGCAGGATATTTAGTTGAATATCACAATTTAAGTTTGAAGAATGGCTTTATCAGCTTTTCAATTTTAATGATGCTAAGCGGCATAGCATTCACATTTTGGCGCCCAGATACTATATCCATTTCTAAGCAATAGTCTCAAAGAACTCCAAATGTTGGCCGTCATATGGGCGATGATTGGGGCGTGCTAAAATCTAGTATCGCTCAAGGTATTCCTGAATCGTTGCCCGCTTATCCAGCATTTGATTCAAGTGTCGATCATGCCCCTGCTAGAAGTAAGGTTTTGGATAATAAAGGCGTTAGACTTGCCCTTAGAAATGCTCTTAGATATTTTAAAAGTGAGCACCATGAAGTATTGGCGAAAGAATTCTTGCAGGAATTAAATGACTTTGGCAGAATTATAATGCGTCGTTTTCGTCCGACTGAATATGATATGAGGGCATATCCAATCGAGGCATATCCTTGTAAATCTAAACAAGCAGCAGCCATAATGTTAATGATTCAAAATAATCTTGATCCTGCTGTAGCCCAATTCCCTCATGAATTAATTACTTATGGAGGCAATGGTTCAGTTTTCCAAAATTGGGCACAATACCTCCTCACAATGAAGTACCTTTCCAATATGAATGATAATCAAACTCTTGTTATGTATTCTGGCCATCCAATAGGGCTGTTCCCTTCGAGTAGAAATGCTCCTCGAGTTGTAATAACCAATGGAATGGTGATTCCTAATTACTCAACTGGTGCAGATTATGAACTTATGAATTCTTTAGGTGTTTCTCAATACGGTCAAATGACCGCAGGCTCTTACATGTATATTGGCCCCCAAGGTATTGTTCATGGAACCACTATAACCCTACTTAATGCTGCTAGGTTACATCTTAAATTGGCGCCCGATAAGGATTTATCTGGTGTTACTTTTGTAACATCAGGACTTGGCGGAATGTCAGGTGCACAAGCTAAGGCTGCAGTAATATCTGGAGCCGCATGTATTGTTGGCGAAATCAATGAACATGCAGCAAAAAAACGCTATCAACAAGGATGGTTAACTAATGTTTCAAAAGACTTAGATGAATCCATCGATCTTATGTTAGATGCAGCTAAAAATGGAAAACCAATATCAATTGGATATGTTGGTAATATCGTGGATCTTTGGGAACGAATTGATCAAAGAGGTGTTGTAATTGATTTAGGCAGTGATCAGACTTCACTACATAATCCTTACCAAGGTGGATATTTTCCTACAGGAATAAACTTTGATAAAGCGACAAAAATGATGTCTGAACAACCAAAATTATTTGCCGAAGAAGTAGATAGAACATTGAGAAAGCATGCTGAAATAATTAATCGTCTTTCATCTAAAGGAATGTTTTTTTGGGATTATGGAAATGCATTCTTGTTACAAGCATCTCGTGCAGGTGCCGATATTTTGGAAAAGGATGGCTCTTTTAGATACCCAAGTTATGTTGAAGACATTATGGGTCCAATTTGTTTTGATTATGGATTTGGACCATTCAGATGGGTTTGTACTTCAGGCGACCCAGTTGATTTAAGAAAAACCGATGATATTGCAGCTGCCGTATTGCGAGAAATGCTACAAGATTGTCCCACTTCCATCCGTCAACAACTTGCAGATAACATTAGATGGATTGAACAAGCAGGTTCAAACGATTTAGTGGTTGGTAGTCAAGCAAGAATTCTGTATGCCAATGATTTGGGTCGAAGAAATATTGCTATGGCAATCAATAAGGCTATTGCTTCCGGTGATATTTCAGCTCCAGTAGTTCTTGGCAGAGACCATCATGATGTATCTGGAACAGATAGTCCATATCGTGAAACTGCAAATATCAAAGATGGTTCAATGTTCACAGCGGATATGGCGGTTCAGAATTTTGTTGGTGATTCATTTCGTGGCGCCACATGGGTTAGCCTTCATAATGGAGGCGGTGTAGGATGGGGTGAAGTGATAAATGGAGGATTTGGGATGGTAATTGATGGAAGCGAAGAATCTGAAATTAGAATTCAATCCATGCTTCACTGGGATGTCAATAACGGCGTTGCTAGAAGGGCATGGGCGAGGAATCCTGGTGCAATTGAGGCAATAAAGTCGTCTATGCATGATAATGAGTTACTTGTAGTAACTCTCCCTGAAATTACCGATGATGCTATTTTAGACGACTTATTAGGGTGATATTATGGAATCTGTTGTAAATGTGGACGGCAACACACTATCACCACTGGAAGTGTACAGTGTCGCTAAAGGTGATAGTTCAATTACTGTGACTGATGAAGCATGGAAGAGGATTATTTCATCACGAAAAGTTGTTGATGATATTGTACAATCAGGAGAAATTGTTTATGGCATAAATACAGGTTTTGGAGCATTGGTTGATACTAATATCGCTCACGAAGAAGTCCAACAATTACAAATCAATTTAATCAGATCTCATGCAACTGGTTTAGGAGATAATATGGAAAAAATTGCTGTTAGGGCAATGATGATTGCGAGAATCAATTCTTTCGCCCGTGGATTCTCAGGCGTACATCCAAACATTGTGCAACAGCTAATTGATTTTGTCAATTTGGGAATTACACCAATCGTACCTAGGATCGGCAGTTTGGGTGCTAGCGGCGATTTGGCACCGTTGTCGCACATGGCATTGACATTGATTGGTGAAGGATTTGTGATGAATGGTGATGGAAATCCTGTTGAAACAGCACCTGTATTAATTGAAAATGGTTTAATACCTGTTGAATTATCGGCTAAAGACGGTTTATCATTGATTAATGGAACTAGTCAAATGCTTAGTTATTCGATATTGTCAGTGCGTATTTTGTCTAATCTATTACCCATTGCTGATTTAATATATTGCACATCATTAGAAGGTTTTCAAGGAAGCATTAGCCCTGTAGATGAAAAAGTTCATGCCGCAAGACCTCATCCAGGACAATTACTAATTTCTAAACGGATAAGACAGATTATGTATGGTTCAGAAATACTTGAAGGACATAAAAATTGCTCGAAGGTTCAAGATCCGTATTCTTTTAGATGTGCACCTCAAGTACATGGTGCTGTTTATGAGGCATTTAATAGCTTAGTTAATACGATTCAAATTGAATTAAACAGTGCCACAGATAACCCTTTGGTTTTTCCAAGTTCTAATGAAAACGGACATGAAGTAATTTCGCAGGGTAATTTTCATGGTGAGATTTTAGCGCTAGCCGCAGATCGGATGTCACTAGCTGGATTTGAATTAGGCTCCATTTCAGAGAGAAGAATGGATCAGCTACTTGATAAAAATAAGAGTGGTTTAACTCCATTTTTGGCAAATAATAGTGGTTTGGAATCAGGATTGATGATTGTTCAATATTCAGCTGGTGCTTCGCTTAGTGAATTGCATGGCCATGCGGCGCCACGTTCGTCTTTTTCAACTAGTACTTCTGCTGGCCAAGAAGATCATGTAAGTATGGGTGCGACTGCCTGTTGGAATATGTATCAATCATGTATTCGATTATCAGAAGTTTTAGCTTGTGAACTATTAATTGCATGTGAGGCTCTTGAACATAATGACTTAAAGCCTGCAAAAATGGTCGGCACTCTATACAAATTGCTTAGAAATATTTCTCCAAAGTTGACAGGAGATAGATCTACAAGTTCTGAATTAATGACTATAGCTTCGATTCTAAGGAATGGAGCATGGTTATCTAGGATTGATGCTGAAAATGAAAGATTAATCCGGTGATGAATAGTATTTTTTCTCTAAATCATTTAATCCTGTCAACTGCCTTAGTCTAAATATATCTGTGGCTACATCTGCAGCGGGTATAGAATCAATGTTCTGGTGAATAAATCTATCTAAATCAACAGCAACTCTTACTTTCTCTTCTACAATTTTATATAATTCATAGGCTTTATCATCTGAATAAGATAAGGCTGGTTCAATTTCTGAGACATCCAAACCCATACGCCTCCACTGTAAAATTCGTTTTACAAGTATATTTTTAGTAAATCCAATTCTAGGTAATTTGGCTAAAAGTACTAATCTAGGATTACCGTCTCCACCCATTTCAAGTTCTATTTTATCACCTGGTAATGGTATGTCAATTGCCCCTTCAGATACATATTGAGCAATTAAATCCTCTTCTCTATCCTGCAAGGAAAAAGGCTTAGAAATTAAATTTAACTTAGCAACTGATTGTTGAGAAAAAGCTAAGCTATTTAGACACAATATAATTGTAGTTTTATGATTTGCAATAATGTCAGATAATTGGTATATATGGCTAATTAATTCACCCTCTCCATAAATATCTTTTAGCATTTCTAGTCCTTCAAATATAATTAGATTATCTTTAGATTCGTGTTTGAAATTTTTAATAGCCTTATCAATAATTAAGAGTTCGGGTTTGACAGAATGTGAATGGTTAGTTTCAGTCAACCATTGCACATTTATTGAAGAAATATCTAAGTTTTCTAGTAATCTTCTTGGAGGCATTCTTGATATTAATGAACAGGAAAAATTAGTGTTTTTTTCAACCGCTATTTCAAGAGCCATATGGAGTTGATTATAGCTTTGATAATCAAAGAGGTAAATTTCTCCGACTCCTAATTCCATCTTGCCACCACTTGACGAATATAGCCAGTCATATATACATTTGAGCGTTAAATGTCCGTTAATCATTATATCATGGGTAGTAATCCGGTAATTGGTTGTGACTATGTCTGAGGGCGAAGAAAACGAAATTCAAATGGCTGAATGTGGTTCATGCAGGGCAATTATACCGATTGATTCAAAGAAATGCCCAGAGTGTGGTTTGAAACTATCGGGGATATCTGAAGAAGCTCTTGGTGAGTGTGGTGCATGTAATGCTCTAGTCCCAATTGATTCAAAAAGTTGCCCAGAGTGTGGTGTTTTCTTTGTTGCAGACGATGTTTTGGATGTATTGCGTGATTGGTTCAATAATACGGGGATTGAACCTAATTTATTATTTTCGAATTTTGATTCCGACTCTGATGGGAAGATTGACGCTGAAGAATTACGAGATGGCCTTCTTAAGATGAATTTGGCTGATTTACCTCCTTCTCAGGTTGAACGTTTAATTGATGAAGTAGACTCTGATTCTGATGGCGTCATTAGTCTCAGTGAATTGGTTTTTGCGATAACTGGTGAAGAATTAGTTGTTGAAGAATCTGTTGATGAGGTGCAAGACAAAATTGATTATTCTGAAAATGTGCTTAATCGCGTTATGAAAAAGTATGAAATATTGGATGCTGAGAAATTTCTCGAATTTGCTAAAGACTTTGACTCCAATGATAATAACTATTTGACAGAACCCGAATTAAAACAGGCTGCTGAGAAATATGTCGAAGCGGAATCTACCGATCATGATGAGATTGTTGTAGAAGCACCTATTGAAGATGCAGAGATGGCTTCTGACAAAGATAGTTCAGATGAAACATTGGGTGGTGAGGAAGAACACGTGCAAAATGAAACAGGTGACGTACCTATATCCGATGATAGTTTAGAACACAATGATGATGTTGAAACCGATTCAGATTTAGATGATATGGTTGAAGATGACATCTCTGAATCTAGTACTATTGTTCAAGATGAAGATGACGAGGAGGATGTATTTGTCACTTTCATTAATGTTGCAAAAACAAATGATATGACTATAAGAGAAGTTTTTGAATCAATTGATGTTGATGAAGATGGTTTGATTGATGGACCGGAATTGCAAAAAGGGATTTTGGAAATAACTGGTGAATCATTATCTCCAAACGACGTTTTCAAGATTATATCTGTAATTGATGAAGATTCTGACGGCAGATTAAATCCTATTGAATTAATTGGCGCGATTGAAGCATTAAATTTAGGAATGGATTCTGACAGGGTAAAAGTTGCTGAAGATCCTATTGAATTACTGATGAAATACATGGATGATGCAGAAATTAATCCCGCTGCATTGTTTGCAGAGTTGGATCCAAATGGTGACAAGGTAGTTAACAAAGAGGAATTAAGAGATAAGTTGAAATCTAATGTATCTGATACTATTACTGAAGAACAAATTAACGATCTAATGAATCTATTTGATGATGATAATGATGGCAATATTGACATGATTGAATTCATCAATACCTTGGAACAGCACGATGACGATGCAGTTGATGAAAATGCTTCACTGTCTTCTAAGAAAGAATTCCCAAGTAAATGGCAAAAACGTATGATGTCAAAGAATTGGAAAGATGTAGTTTGGCCTTTGATACATTCAGCATTTGTACTATTTATCTTAATGTGGGTGATTAATGGAACACTAGCACCATTTGTTGATGGTGAGAGCGGATTAGTAGAATTGGATTCAGAATTTGGACAATTTACCGACGATAATGGTAAAATTTATCTTAATGGAGACATTTACCCCTGTGATAATGATGCGCAAATCGGGGGTTGCAAAAATTCATTCACACCCTTGTCGGGTGATGGTGGCGAATTGTCAATGCCTGCGGGATTTTATTTGGATGGTGTGATATTCATTGTGTTGGGCTTGATTGGATTAATTGGTGGTTTATTTATGCAATACTCAGTTGTAGCTGGGTGGAGAGCAAAATCAAAAGCCATGAATGATAATTCAAAAGATCGGGCTGAGGTCAAAAAATCGGTTGATGAAGAAAAGCAAAGTGTTGAGAAAACCAACAATTCCAGCGAGGAAATCGACAAAGACATCGACGATTTAGAAGATTTGAAGGAAACTCAAACAGAAGTAGAACAAGTTTTTGATGATGA
>MDTG01107457.1_pt1 | contig 27391 bp, 26 predicted proteins | sample 811421 | NCBI WGS metagenome assembly MDTG01 (sample SAMN05326645, study PRJNA326480) | marine metagenome | isolation source: seawater | place: Pacific Ocean: South East | collected 2011
ATGCTAAAGGAATAGATAGTGGACTTATAGAAATTTTAATTGTAGGGGAGAACATAAATAAAGAATATTTGGATGAGATATCTCCAAAAATTGAGTCAAAAATAAAAAGAAAAGTTAGTTTTTTTGTTTCAAATAAGTCTTTAAAACAAAAGTCTCTAACTATTTTTGAAGCTTAATATTAATTAAAAATTATATTAAATTTGCACATTAAAATGTGACTTTTTCGGCGAAGCCGTTTTAAAAAATAGACGAATAATATAAGAAAGCATTGTTTTTCATGTACAGAAATTAAAATTCGTTAAAAAAAATAAATTAAAATCTTAATGAAAAAATTTAAAGTAGGTGTCATTGGAAACGGGTTTGTGGGTGAAGCCATTTCTTTTGCTTTTTCCTCAGTTTCAGATATGTATATATACGATACAGATCCTTTAAAGAGTTTAGATGATCTGGAGTCTGTACACTCTTGTGATTTTGTGTTTATTTGTGTACCAACACCAATGTTTGAGGATGGATCTCAAGATATATCTTACGTAGAAAGCACTTTTGAAAAGGCCACTAGTAAACCAGTTTATATATTAAAATCTACTGTTTTGCCAGGAACCACACAGAATTTGATTAAAAAATACTCAAATATTAAAATTATTTTTTCTCCTGAATTTTTAACAGAAAGAACCGCAAAGTTGGACATGCTCACTCAATCCAGAATTATTTTAGGTGGTGAGCTAATCTTAACTGAAAAGGCAAAAACTTTATTTAATCAAAGGTTTAAAATCAAAAATATAATTCAAACAGATTCAAAAACAGCTGAACTCACAAAATATATGAATAACACTTTTTTTGCTACAAAAGTCAGTATGATGAATGAGTTTAAATTACTTTGCGATAAAATTGAAGCCAATTGGGAGGATGCATTAAAGGGTTTTATTTCTGACGGAAGAATCGGAGACAGTCATTTAAATGTTCCGGGACATGATGGAAAGCTCGGCTACGGAGGAACTTGTTTTCCAAAAGATGTCAATGCTCTTTTGTCTTTTTCCAAAAAGCATGATATTGAATTAAACACTATCAAAGGGGGGTGGAATACAAACTTAAAAGTAAGACAAGAAAAAGACTGGGAAGAAAAGGAAGGTCGGTCTGTGAGTTTTAAAAAAACAAAATAAACCTGACTAATGGTGGTATTCGATAAAATATAATTTAGTTCTGGTAGTCCAATACATATTCTTTCAAATATTCAATTAATAAATAACAATGAATATTGTAAAGTCGGTGTAAATTCTATAAATAACTAATAGTCAAAACGAAATAATTTAAAAGATTAAAACAAAGCAAATGTTAAATTTAAACGGAAAATCTATATTAATAACTGGAGGAACAGGTTCTTTTGGTAAAATGTTTACGAAATTAATTTTAGAAAGGAATCCAAATGTAAAGCGATTGGTTATCCTGTCAAGGGATGAGCAAAAACATTTTCAAATGGCTCAAGAATTCCCTGAAGATAAATATCCTGCAATTAGATATTTTATGGGAGACGTGAGAGATTCTAAAAGATTAATAACAGCATTTGAAGGAATTGATATTGTTATACATGCTGCAGCTATGAAGCATGTTCATTTAGCAGAATATAATCCTATGGAATGTATTAAAACAAACATTAATGGAGCAGAAAATGTGATAGAGGCTTCATTACATTGTGGTGTAAAGCATGTAGTAGCATTATCAACTGACAAAGCTGCCGCGCCTATTAATTTATATGGTGCAACAAAATTAACCTCAGATAAACTTTTTATAGCGGCTAATAATGTTAAAGGAAGTAGAGATATTAGATTTTCTGTTGTACGCTATGGTAATGTAATGGGGTCAAATGGTTCTGTTATGCCTTTTTTTCTTAATAAGAAAAATGCAGGTGAGTCTTTCTTGCCGATAACTGACTCAAGGATGACCCGTTTTAATATTTCACTTGAAGATGGATGTGAAATGGTTTTTAATGCAATTGAAAATGCATGGGGTGGAGAGATTTTCATTCCAAAAATACCCTCCTACAAGATAACGGATGTAGCAACTGCAATTGCACCTCAACTAGAACAAAAAGTAGTTGGTATAAGACCTGGTGAGAAATTACATGAGGAAATGATAACCTCTTCTGATTCGTATAATACAGTAGATTTGGGAAAATATTATGCCATTTTACCTCAAAAATCACCTTATTCCAGATTTACTAAAGAAGATTATAAAATAGAATTAAATGGAGTAGATGTTCCAGATGGATTCTCTTATAATTCTGGAAATAATACTGAATGGGAGACAATAGAATCTCTTCGTGATTTAGTAATCAAACATGTAGATTTTAATTTTGAGCCTTAGAATCTTTTGAAAAGTAAGCTAATTTTAGGTACAGTTCAATTTGGGATTGACTACGGAATAAATAATAAAGATGGTAAACCTTCTTTTGAAAAAGTAAAAGAAATTTTAGATTTTGCTTATTTAAAAGAAATTAGGTTGTTAGATACTGCCGAGGCTTATGGAGACTCTCAAAGCAGAATAGGAGAATATCATAAATTAACTTCTCACAAGTTTAATGTTGTTACTAAATTTTCTCCTACAAGAAATGATTTGTCAGAAAAAATTACTGAAAGAGTAAATAATAATTTAATTACCCTTGGTGTTAGTTTTTTATATAGTTATATGTTTCATTCATATGATGATTATAAAAAATATTTTCCATCCTTTAAGGATGATTTAATTGGATTAAAAAACAGAAATAAAATAAAGAAAATTGGAGTTTCCTTACACTCTAATGATCAAATAATAGAGGTTCTCAAAGATAAACACATTGATCTCATTCAACTACCCTTTAATTTATTTGATAATAGTAATCAAAGAGAGAAAATATTATTAAAGGCAAAAAGGAAGGGTATTGAAATTCATACAAGATCTGTTTTTTTACAAGGTTTATTTTTTATAGATGTTAATAAACTTTCTGGCAATTTATTAAAGGTTAAAGAAGACTTGTATAGATTAAATAGTCTGGTGTCAAAAGAAAATATGAATGATTTAGCATTGAATTATGTGTGTTCTAAAGAATATATTGATGGTGTTTTATTTGGAGTTGACAGTCTTGATCAATTAAGAAGTAATATTGATTGTATTGAAGATCAGATTACAAAAGACATAATTGGTGAAGTAGATAAAATTTATATATTGAATAAGTCAATGTTAAACCCTTCAAATTGGATAAAATGAATGTAGTAGCTATTATTCAAGCAAGAACTGGTTCTACCAGATTGCCAAATAAAATATTTTCTAAATTATCTGGATTTAACTTACTATATCATGTTGTTGATAGGTTAAAGCCTTCCAAAGAAATTAATAAGATTGTAATTGCAACAACTAATTCAATAAAAGACAATAGTGTTGAGGATTGGTGTATAGAAAATTATATAGACTGCTATAGAGGTTCAGAAGAAAATGTATTGAAGAGGTACTATGAAGCCGCAAAAGAGTTTAAAGCAGAGATAATTATTAGAGTTACTGCAGACGACCCCTTTAAAGATTATAGAATGATAGATAAAGCTATTAATATCCTCAAAGAAAATAAATATGACTTTGTTTGTAATAATAGTCCAGTGTCCTATCCTGAAGGATTAGATGTTGAGGTTTTAACAATGCATGCATTATCTAATTCATTTTTTAACTCAACATCTAGTTTTGAACAAGAACACGTAACACAATATATTCACCGAAATAAGAATTTTTTTAAAATCTTTAATATTAAAAATGATAAAGATTTATCTTATTTTAGATGGACAATTGATACAAAGGAAGATTATCTTTTTGTGAAAGAAGTTTATAGTGTTTTATACAAAAGAGACAGTATTTTCTTGCCTGAAGACATCTATCAACTACTAGAGAGAAAACCGCAATTACTTGAGATAAATAGTGAAGTTAAAAAAAGTGATTTATATAAATAATTAAATATGAAAAGAATAACTGATTTAGAAAGAAAATATGTCTTAGAAGCTTTAGACAATGAATTTTGTACTTCAAAAAATGGCATGTTTACTAATAAAATGGAAGCTAAATTTACAGAAATATTTGAGTATGAATACTCAATTAGCCATGTAAATGGAACGGCAACTATGCATACGGCGTTACATGCACTTGGTTTAGGTAAAGGAGATGAGGTTATTGTACCACCTTTAACAATGGCTAGTACCTCTTTGTGTGTGCTACAAAACGGCTCCATTCCCGTTTTTGCGGATGTAGATTTAAAAACATATAATATAGATCCTAAGTCTATTAGGGATAAAATTACCCCAAAAACAAAAGCTATAATAACAGTAGCTTTATTTGGTCTTTCACCAGAGTATGATGAGATATTAGAGATTTGCAAAGAGCATAATATATTTCTTATTGAAGATAATGCAGAATGTTTTTTAGGTTATTATAAAGGGAAATTAGTAGGTACTTTTGGTGATTTTTCTAGCTACAGTTTTCAAGCAAGTAAGCATATAAGTTGTGGTGAAGGAGGAATGTTAACAACAAATAACCCTAAGTTTGCAGATATTGCAAGACGATTCACGTCTTTGGGATATGCTGGTCTTAGTGGTAAACAAGCAAAAATCACAAGAAAAGACATTCAAGATCCAGTTTATAACAGACACATCTCATTAGGTTATAATTATAGGATGTCTGAAGTGCAATCGGCAGTTATGTTAGGCCAATTAGAAAGAATTGAGGAATTGGTTAATGTAAGAATTAAAGTTGGACAAATTTTCGATGAAGCAATTGAAGGTAGTGATTTAGTTACAAAGCAATACACACCAGATTATTGTAAGAACTCTTACTGGGGATATAGTATGATATTAAATACTAAAAATCCAGAGACAGACTGGTATGAATTTAGAGATCTTTTCCAAAAAAATGGAGGTGATGGTTACTATGCTGCATGGAAATTGACATATCAAGAAGATTTATTTACTAAAGAAATTCAGTTAATGGAAGGGATAACTCAAAAGTATACAAAAGGACTTTGCCCTAATGCTGAGTTTTTACAAAAAAGAATGATTTGTATGAAAACTAATTATTGGAATCTTGATGAAGCCAAAGAACAAGCTATTATTTTAAAAAAAACCTTAGAAGAATTTAAAAAATAATTTAATGACAAATATTCTTATAACTGGAGCTTCTGGAATGTTAGGAGCAACATTAGTTGATTTTTTTAAAAATGATTATAATGTTTATGGTACCGGAAAGTCAGAATTTCAGGATGCTAAATTCAGATATAAAAAATTTGATTTAATGTCACAAAATTATGATAATTTAATAGCATGGGCTAATCCAAATATAATTATACATTGCGGAGCCTTAACTAATGGGAATTATTGTGAAGAAAATCCCAATGAGTCATTTAATGTAAATGGTATTTCTGTTCAAAAAATTTTGAATGCCACAAATAGTAATGTAAAAGTGATTTATATTTCAACAGATGCTGTATTTCCCTCATCATTGCATTTAGCAAAGGAATCAGATTGTGTTTATCCTGAAAATGTTTACGGAAAATCTAAAGAGTTAGGAGAGTTTTTTTTAAATACAGCTATAAATAGAGACTTTATAATTATCAGAACAACAATTGTAGGATTAAAAATAAATAAACAAAAATCAGGGTTTGTTGATTGGATAATAAATACAATAAATAATAATCAAGAATTAGGATTATTTACTGATGTTATATTTACACCAATATCAATATGGAGCTTAGCTGAAGAGTTAGCATTCTTGATTAAATCGAATAATTTAAATTCAGAAACAGTCCATATTGGAGGTGAGTTATGTACCAAGTATGAATTTGGGAAAACCTTACTTGAAACCTTAAATATTCCAACAACTAAATTGATGAAAAGTTCAATTCTTTCTTTTCGTGATAGAGCCAAAAGATGCACTGACCAATCCTTAGATTCAAGCTTTTATAAACAGAAGTATAAACGAAGTTTACCAACTTTAAAACAAACTGTTAACACTATTAAACAATATTACAATGAACACAATTAAATTAGGAAATAAAATAGTAGATGATAACTCATTATATTTTATTGCGGATATTGGTGCCAATCATAACGGTTCCCTTGAAAAAGCCATTAAATTAATTCATTTAGCTAAAGAAGCAGGTGCAGATGCAGCGAAATTTCAAAATTTCCAAGCAGATAAAATTGTAAGTAAAACTGGTTTTGATAATATGAAAGGAAAACTTTCACATCAATCAAAATGGAAAAAATCAGTATTTGAAGTATATCAGGATGCTAGTATTTCTAAAGACTGGACAAGGATTCTTAAAGAGGAATGTGACAAGTTAAAAATTGACTATTTTACAAGTGCTTATGACTTTGAATCTGTAGATTTAGTTGACCCATATGTTGACATGTATAAAATTGGTTCTGGGGATATTTCTTGGTTAGATATTATTGATTACATATTAGATAAAAACAAACCTGTCATTATTGCTACTGGCGCATCAACTAATGAAGATGTTTCTAGAGTTATGAAAATGTCACTAAAAAAGACCCAAAATTTAGTTTTAATGCAATGCAATACTAATTATACAGGCTCTGTAGACAACTATAGTTATTGTAACCTGAATGTATTAAAACAATTTTCTTTAAATTATCCAAATACTGTTTTAGGATTGTCTGATCATACAGCTGGTCATGCTACAACTTTAGGGGCAATAGCATTAGGTGCAAGAGTTATAGAAAAGCATTTTACAGATAATAATAATCAAGAAGGACCTGACCATGGGTTTGCTATGAATCCTAAATCATGGAGGGAAATGGTAGATAGGTCATATGAATTATTAGTTGCTTTAGGCGATGGAGTTAAGGTAGTTGAAAAAAATGAAGAACAATCCAAATTAGTACAAAGAAGGTGTATTAGAGTTAAAACTAATCTTAAAAAAGGTCATATTCTTTTAGAATCTGATCTAATTTCATTAAGACCGATTTCAGAAGGAGGTTTTGAGCCATTCGAAAAAACAAAACTTATCGGTAAAGAATTGTCAATGGATATTGACGCAGGTGAACATTTAACCAAAAAATATTTAAGTTATGATTAAAGGAAAAAAAACAGGCCTAAGGGCTGTTGAAAAACATGATTTACCATTTCTAAGAGATTGGAGGAATATTGTTGAATTCCGAAAGAATTTTAGAGAGGTTAGAGAATTATCATTAGTTGACCAAGAATCTTGGTTTGATCACCTTCAAAAGACCAAACATATTAATTACATGTTTACTATTGTTGATTTAGATACTCAAAAACCTATAGGGGCCGCAGGGTTATTATACATTAATTGGATTATAAGATCTGCTGATTTTTCATTTTACATTGGAGATGATAATAAATATATTGGAAATGATGGAATAGCAAAAGAGGCTACTCAATTATTAATAGATTATGGTTTTAAAAACTTAAATCTACATAAGATATGGATGGAACTTTATGAATTTGATAAAGAAAAAATAAATTTTTTTAAAAACGAGTTTAAATTTAAACAAGATGGATTATTAAGAGATAACTGTTTTGAAGATGGGCATTATTGGAATTCGCTAATAATTTCATTACTAAACAAATAAACGCTTAAAGTTTATGATATTATTATTGTGTGCTGAATTTTTGCTAATAGAATTATAATTAATTGTTTCCTCTTAATTAATTTCAGAAAAAATTTCAAGGATTTTATCATTTAAGGGCGTGGTTCATAAATATTTAATGTCTTCTTATTTTTATTCAAAAAACGACCATATTTAGTAATGAATAGTAAATCAATAGAGTTAAAAGACAGGTTTCAAGTTTTAGTTCTTAAAATTACTGCGATTGGTAGTCGGTACATATTTGTACTCCTATTTGGAAAACTTCTAGTTGTTGAAGATTTTGCAAACTATAATTTATTGTCTTCTTTAATAATTTTTGTTCTTTATTTTATTGGATTAGATTATTATATCCATCTCCATCGTTCCTATCATCAAAATAATAAAATATTCAATAAATATTTCTTTAAGTACCTTTTAATTATTGCTATTACATCAATAATATCTGTAATACCATTGCTTTATTTTGTTGAAGAATTAGGTTTGCCTTGGTATCTGGTACCGTTAATTTGTTGTATCCCAATAACTGAATTAATCATACAAGAAGCCTATAGATTTGAAATTTTAAAAGGGAATCAAGCTAGAGCAAATTTTATATTATTTATTAGGTACTTTTGGATGGCACCTTGTTCACTTTTTTTATATGTTTTTGATGAATTTTTACCTATTGATATTGTTGTAGTTTCCTGGATTGTAGTCAATGCTATTTACTGTTTCTATTTGGTATTTTTTCATTATAATTTTATAAAAAAGTTACAAAAGTTCCAGAAAATTAATTTTAATAAACTGCAAAAAGATTTGGTTGCATTAAGCCCTTTTTTCTTAGCAACAGTTTCATTGCGACTTTTTTTTTTTTTAGATAAGTGGATACCTCAGTTTTTTGGTATTGATGCTGTTTACATTGCAGAATATTCTTTTAATGCTTTGTTTGGAGCTGGATTAACTGCCTTTTTAGATGCAATAATGATAAGTCATTTTTACCCAAAAATAATGTCATTAAAAAAAGAACAACACAAAGAATTATCATCTACAATATCTTTATTTTATAAGGAAATTATTACTGTATCTATTATTATTTTATTTGTTTCAGGCTTTTTATCTCCATTTATTAATTTTAGTTGGGGTGAGATTAAAGTAACTGGATCGGTAGTGTTTTGGAGTTTATTTTGTATGATTGTTTATAACATTGCCTTGGTCCCTCATTATGCTCTCTTTTCAGTAAAAATGGATAAAGCAATATTGATTAGTAACTTTTTAGGGTTAAGCGTTTTTATTTTAAGTATTCTATTATTTCTAATCGTATTACCTCCCAGTGTTGAAGCAATTTATTGGTCTACTTCATTAGGGTTTTTAACAATATTTATTTCAAAATATATTTACTTTAAAAATTATGAATCCAAAGTATATAAGCCTTTCAAATAAAAATCTTCGATCATATTTATTTGATGGAGTATTATCAAGAACTAATGAAATAGATGGACCATATTTTTATCATTTCATAAGATTAAATTATTTGATAAAAGCAACTTATGCATATTTTTTTTTAAAAAATAAAATCCCAAAGTTTTTAAATGAAGAAAAAATTGCTCATACTGAAGTTTTAATTATTGGTCATCATTATGCATTAGATTTCGCAAATTTAGAAAAGCATAAAAAAATTACTATAATTGGTTTAATAAATGAGTATGAATTAGCTAAGAAAAATAATTGGGGATTTATAAATGCTTGTGAAATTTATATTAACCTTGGAACGATATCTTGGAAAAAACCAATAATAAGTGTAAAACTTATAAACTCAATTACCAGATTAGAAAATTTAATTATTAAATGTATTAACATCAAAAAAGTATATGTTAATGCAGATTTATTACCCTTTTACCGGGCTTGTTTGTTAGTCTTCACAAAGTTAAAACATGTTAAAATTATTTGCCCACAACACGGCTTATATACTTCTTGTGAAAGGAAAGGTGAAACAGAAGGAGCATTAGCAGATATTAATATTTGTTTTGATGATACACAAAAATTATTTTTAATAAAATCAGGAATAAACCCAGATACAATCATCATAAAAGACTACAAACTTTCTGATGAAAAAAAGTTAAATCCAAATTTAATCAACAATAAAGATGTGTTAATTGTATCCGATGGTTATCATATTTTATTAGGGTTTAACACCTATAAATATTACTTTTATTTAATTAAACTTTGGATGTTTTGCAAAAAAAACGGTTACAACCCAATAATTAGACCACACCCCTCAGAAAAAATATTATTTAAGTTATTATTTTTTTTAAAAACAGATAAGCTCCCATTAATTTCCAGTATGAATAAATATGATGTTTTTATAGCTTGTGGTTCATCCGTGCTAAGACAGGCTAAGAATAAAGGAAAAGTTAGTATTCAAATGGATCAAGATTTTTATAATAATATTATAAGAATGGATAAAGTTGGGTATGCCAATTACTTCTGTAGTTTTAATAACTTGTTGGATGTTTTAAAGAGTTTAAGAAACTAATTATTTTGAATAAAGATATTGTAAAAAAGAATAGAGGTGTTAATTTAATGCATCTCATGGTTGTTCTATTTGTGATGATTTTATACTCACCAAGAATAGTGCTATTTCGAATTCCAGAAATATCATCTATACTTAGAGTTGATACAGTTCTTACATTTATATTGGGTGCTGTAGGTATTATTTATATGATGCGTGATAAATACCCAAAAAGATTTTACTTAATTATAATTTACATTGTGTTGGCATTAAGTTCAACTATATTTGGTTTTAGTATTTTTTTAGCATCTTCCCTTTTGTACATATCATTATTTATGAGTTATATGATAGGTAATAAAGTGATATCATATTATGGCTCAAAAAAAGTTTGGAATTTCATTCTTAAGTTTGTCGCCTTCAACTGTATTGTTCATTTATTTTCAATATTTACAGGATTAAGTTATAACGATGGTATTGAAAACATTGGTGGTGATAGTGGATACATTATAATCTTGGGTAAATTTGGCATATTGTCGGCTCCATATAATTTTGTAGTTGTAGTTGGCTTAACTTGGTTAATAAATTTTTACATCACAAAAAAAATATTATCACCTATATCTTTACTTTTAATATTTAGTTTAATTCTTTCAGAGTCTCGTTCAGGCTTTGGAATACTGATATTAATACTCGTATTTGAATTATTTATTTTTGGTAAAATTAAAAATAAAATATATTCATTTTTTACATTTATTCCCATACTAATATTTCTTTTTACAGGTGTAATTACCATTAAAGCATTAAGCGTGTTTCAAAATTTAGACTTATTTAATGACCCAAGCATATTAATGCGTTTATTAAATTTCGAAAGCTGGATTGATTGGTTAACAATTAAGAAGCTTTTTTTTGGGGGTGGTGCACAAATGTTTCTTGAATTCTCAACTCAATATGGTTATCCAGGACCAACGGATGTATTACTATTAAGAGTTTTATCTGAAGTAGGATTGGTAGGATTAGTTTTGATATTTTATTTTATAATATTTAACAAAAATAAAAAATTAAAAAAAAACAAGCTGACTAGGGTTTTTTATTATTGTGTCTTCTGGATGTTTTTACTAGGGTTTTTTAATGAGTCAATGATGAGTATTAAAGGAGGACAATATTTCTGGTTTTTACTAGGACTTTTGAAAAGTGATTTCAAAATTGAAAACTTTAATTTTATTGGATTTTTAAAAAAAGACAAACCATTATACAAGCTAAATATTTAGACATATTATAAATAGATTCAATTGTTGTAATATTTTATTTTTAAATGTGCATTTGAATTAGCTTTATTAACAGAAAAATTATTTGGTACATTTAGCTTTCAAATGACCATAGTGATTTAGGAACTCTATTTTAGGTTTTTGTGAAATTTAATAATTTCTATAATTTTCATCAACTTTTAAGGTTATATTTTCATTGATTACCGTAATATTGAGGAATAATAAAAATACATTTGTATAATGGAAAGAAAAGGAGTCGGTGTGTCTTTAGTGGCCTATAAAATGAGTGAGGAATATCTTACAAGATTATCAGATTCATTGGATTTATGTGATTTAGTATACAAAGTAGTAGTTGATAATTCGCCTACTAATAAATCTAAAAAAGATTTTGAAAACAGAAATTGGACATATATTCACAAGCCTGAAAATATAGGTTTTGGATCTGCTCATAATCATATTTATAAGTTATTTTCACAAAATTCAAAGTATCATCTGGTTATAAACCCTGATGTTTATTTTTTTGAAGATATTATCAATGATCTCGTTAAATTTATGGAACTGAATAATGAAGCTGGAGCAGTTACTCCGTCCATATACTATCCTGACGGAAGCCTTCAAAGATTGCAGAAGCTATTGCCTTCACCTCTTGGTTGGGTAATGAGACGATTTATGAAAGGATCAAGTTTTTTAAAAAAATATAATTATAATTTTGAGTTAAGATTTTCAAAAGAGCAAGATATTTTTAAATTTCCCTACATGAGTGGTTGCTTTATGCTCTTAAGGAATTCCGTTATAGATAAGATTGATATGTTTGATGAAAATATTTTTATGTATGGAGAAGACACTGACTTATCAAGAAAATTATGGATAAATAATACACCACCATATTATTATGGTAAAGTTAAAGCTTATCATGTTTTTGAAAAAGGAAGTCACAAATCATTAAAGCTATTGTTAATTGCTATTAAGTCTACAATTTATTATTTTAATAAGTGGGGGTGGTTTGATTCAAATAGAAATAAAATAAATAATCAATGTTTAGACCAATTCAATAAATAATTATGTATTGAGTCTAAATTATAAATAAAAATTAATAACTAAAACATTTATATAATTAAATGAGAATAACATTTTGTCATAATTTAAAAGTTCAAATAAATACTTGTAGACCATGAAAACATTAGTAATCGGTGGCTCCGGGTTTGTGGGTTCATCATTAATAAACATCTTAGATAAAAAAAACACTAAAAATTTAGATAAAAATCCGAGCCCTTTTTTTAATAAATTAACTGACATAGGTAATATATTAAATGAAGATGCATTGAATTTTGATTCTGACATAAAAACAATTGTCTTATTAGCTGCTGAGCACCGAGATGATGTTTCTCCAACCAGTCTATATTACGATGTGAATGTTCAAGGAACTATAAACGTAATTAAAGCTATGGATAATGCAGGAATAAAAAATTTAATTTTCTCTAGTTCAGTAGCCATATATGGTTTAAATAAAGACAACCCAAATGAAGATTTTACTCAAGATCCTTTTAATCATTATGGTAAGAGTAAATGGAAAGCCGAACAAGTTATACATAAATGGTTCAAAGATGACCCAAAAGATAAGTCTATAACAATAATAAGGCCTACAGTAATTTTTGGAGAAAGAAACAGAGGAAATGTATACAATTTATTAAAACAAATTGCCAACGAAAGGTTTATGATGATTGGTCAAGGAAAAAATAAAAAATCGATGGCTTATGTAGGTAATGTTGTAGCTTTTATAAAAGACCGTTTAGATAAATTGGATTCAGGTTACCACGTTTTTAACTACGCAGATAAACCTGATTTTTCTATGACAGAATTAGTTAAAATAATTGAAAATAAGATGAATATTTCAACTCCTAAATTAAAAATACCGTACTGGATTGGTGGACTCGGTGGCTATTTATTTGATTTAATTGGTTTTATAACAAGGAAGAAACTTTCTATTTCATCTGTAAGAGTAAAAAAATTTTGTGCTACAACTCAATTTGATGCACTTAAAGCTCATTCAAATTTCAAAGCACCTTACACGTTAGAACAAGGTCTTAATGCAACATTAGATTATGAGTTTATTAATCCAAAAGAAGATGAAGTTCTTTTTTATTCAGAGTAGGAATATATTATAATGCTAAAATCATATATATGAAAGGAATAATATTGGCAGGAGGAAGTGGTACTAGATTGTACCCTATAACAAAAGGAGTGTCAAAGCAATTATTGCCAGTTTACGATAAACCGATGATTTACTACCCGTTGTCGGTTTTAATGCTGGCAGGTATTAAAGAAATATTAATTATATCGACACCTGAAGATTTACCCAATTACGAAAAATTATTGAGCAATGGTTCGGAATTAGGATTAGAATTATTTTATAAAGAACAGCCAACACCAGATGGTTTGGCACAGGCCTTTATTTTAGGTGAGAAATTTATCGGAAATGATGATGTTTGTCTTGTGTTGGGAGATAATATTTTCTACGGTTCTGGTTTCTCAGGAATGTTAAAAAATGCCAATAAAAACATTTCAATGGGGAAATCTACTGTATTTGGATATTATGTTAAGGACCCCGAACGATTTGGTGTTGCAGAATTTGATAATAATGGAAATGTGATTTCTATTGAAGAAAAACCTAGAAATCCAAAATCTAATTATGCAGTTGTTGGATTATATTTTTATACTAATGATGTGATTCAAATCGCTAAAAGTATAAAACCTTCAAAAAGAGGAGAATTAGAAATTACAACAGTCAATCAGGTTTATCTTTCACAAAATAATTTGAAAGTTGAATTACTTGGTCGAGGTTTTGCATGGTTAGATACAGGAACACACGATTCTTTATTGGAAGCAGGTCAATTTATAGAATCTATTGAAAAACGTAAAGGATTAAAAGTAGCATGCTTAGAAGAAATAGCTTATAGAATGAAATATATTGATAAAGAACAAGTCAAAAAGCTAGCAGAGCCTTTGAAAAAAAATGATTACGGTGTATATCTTTTAAATTTGACAAAGAAATAAATGAAAATCATAAATACAGAAATTCCTAATTTAGTTATTATCGAACCCTCAGTTTTTAGAGATGTAAGAGGATATTTTTTTGAATCGTATAATCAAAAGAAGTTTGAAGAAACTGTTAGTAAGACATGTTTTTTACAAGACAACGAATCTAAATCAACTAGGGGTGTATTACGCGGTCTTCATTTTCAAAAACCGCCTTTTGCCCAGGCTAAGTTGGTTAGGTGTATTGAAGGTCGAGTGATCGATGTTGCTGTTGATATAAGAAAAGGGTCTCCAACTTTTGGTATGCATGTTTCTGTAGAATTATCATCAGAAAACAAAAGACAGTTGTTTGTTCCTAGGGGTTTTGCTCACGGTTTTGCTGTTTTAAGTGAAACAGCAATTTTTGCATATAAAGTAGATAATATTTATGCGCCTGAATATGATTCTGGTATTAAATACAATGATAAAGATTTAAATATTAATTGGAATTTAGCTGAAAATGAAGTTCAGTTATCATTAAAAGACAATAATTTATCATTCTTAAAAGATTTAGATTCTCCTTTTAAATTTTAACTATATGAATATACTAGTGACAGGATCTAATGGTCAATTGGGTTCAGAAATAAAAGATTTAGCATTAAATTATAAAAAATTTAATTTCTTTTTTAAGGATTTTCCTGAGTTGAATATTTGCAATAGCAATCAACTAGATATTTTCTTTAATGAAAACAAAATAAATACGGTTATAAACTGTGCAGCCTACACAGCGGTAGATAAAGCAGAGCAAGATTCTGAAGTTGCTAAAAAAGTGAACTCAGAAGGAGTGTTAAACTTAGTAAATCGATTAGCAAAAGTAAATGGTAAATTAATTCATATATCAACAGACTATGTTTTTGATGGAAACAGCTTTTTACCTTATAAAGAATCAGCTGATGTAAATCCTATAGGAGTTTACGGAAATACAAAAAGAAGTGGAGAATTGGCAGTAATTAATTCTGATATTGATGGGGTTGTGATTAGAACGTCTTGGTTGTATTCTGCATATGGCAATAATTTTGTAAAAACAATGTTAAGGCTTGGAAATGAAAGAGAAGAATTAAGGGTTGTTTTCGATCAAGTGGGGACACCAACCAATGCAAGTGATTTGGCAAAAACTTGTCTTGATATTCTCTCTTACAATAGCCAATCTAAAATAAATTCAAAAGGAGACTTGTATCATTTTTCTAATGAAGGTGTTGCTTCTTGGTATGACTTTGCACTTGCAATTATGAAATTGAGTAATGTAGATTGTAAAGTAAAACCAATTGAAACAAAAGATTATCCTACGCTGGCTAAAAGACCACATTATTCGGTATTAAATAAGACAAAAATTAAAACAGATTTTGAAATTGATATTCCACATTGGAGAGATGCATTGGCAGCTTGTATTAAAAAATTAAAAATTAAAAAATGAAAAATATTTTAGTAACTGGAGGCGCAGGTTTTATTGGTTCTCACCTAGTAAGATTGTTGGTAAATAAATATCCAAATTATAATATTATAAATATGGATGTTCTAACTTATGCAGGTAATCTGGAAAATTTAAAAGACATCCAAGACAAGGAAAATTATAACTTTGTAAAATGTGATATTTGTGATTCTGAAAAAGTGAAACAAGTTTTTGAAGAATATCAAATTGACAGTGTTATTCATTTGGCAGCAGAATCTCATGTAGATAGATCTATTAAAGACCCTTTTTCATTTGCACAAACAAATGTTATGGGAACTTTAATCTTACTGCAAGCGGCGAATGACTACTGGAATTATCAGTTTGATAACAAACTATTTTATCATATTTCTACAGATGAAGTCTATGGTTCATTAGGAGCAGAGGGATATTTTACAGAACAAACAAATTATGATCCACATTCACCCTATTCCGCATCAAAAGCATCCTCTGATCATTTTGTGAGAGCCTTTTCGGACACCTATGGTTTTCCAGTCGTTATTTCAAATTGTTCTAATAATTATGGTTCGTATCAGTTTCCAGAAAAATTGATACCGCTGTTTATAAATAATATTATACATAATAAACCTTTGCCAGTTTATGGTAAAGGGGAAAATGTGAGAGATTGGTTATTTGTGAATGACCACGTAAGGGCAATAGATGTTATTTTTCATGGTGGGAAAATTGGTGAAACTTATAATATTGGCGGATTCAATGAATGGAAAAATATAGACTTAATCAAAGTAATAATTAAAACTGTTGATCGATTGCTAGGAAGAGAAGAAGGAGCTTCTGAAAATTTAATTACCTATGTTACTGATAGGGCTGGTCATGATTTACGATATGCAATTGACTCAACAAAGTTAAAAAAAGAGTTAGGTTGGGAGCCTTCACTACAGTTTGAAGAGGGTTTAGAGAAAACAGTACAATGGTATTTAGATAATAATATTTGGTTAGAGAGAGTTACATCAGGGAAGTATCAAAATTATTATCACGAGATGTATTTGAAATGATTTAATAAATAAATATTATGATATTGATAAAAAAGAAATCAATTAATCTTTTGTCTATCTGTTTGGTGGTTGTATTTTTTTTGAGTTTGTTGATGAGATCACTCAGAATTGGTGGAAGATGGGATCTAAATCAGCAAATAGATTTTGCACAAAGATTGCTTGATGGAATTTCTGCTTACTCGAACGGGCAGACAGATTTGTTTTTTCCATCATCTCCATACTTTCCTGGAGTTGGTTACCTTTCTTATTTGTATAATTTACTTGGGTTTACAGATGTTTATTTAAATAATATAATTCTTTTAATCACAGCTGTTTCGGTTGGATTTGTTTTTTTTAAATTATTAATAAAATTAACATCTAAAATATATCCTAATATTTCAAGTAATATAATATTCTTAATAACCGCTATCCTTTTTACAACACATTTCAGATCATTTATTGTTTATATGATTGAATTTAAACCTGATGCGATTTTACTTGTTACAGGTTTAATAGCTGTATTCTTTTTAGAAAAAAATGACAAGCCTAATAATTTTTCATTAGTAATTGTTGGCATCCTTTTGTTCTGTGCTACATTTTTTAAACAATCTTCTTTCCTAATTTATATTTTGGTTTATTTATTTGTCATTTTAAATAACTTTATCAGTGTAAAACACAAAATAGTTACGTTAACTGTTTTTTCAACAATTGGTGTTTTAGCATTGTTTTTGATGTTTTTTAATATTGAAAACTTATACTATTACACCGTTGAAGTCATAAGTAAACATGAAATGCTCGGTACAAATGAAATTTTTCATTTAATAAGTCGAAGTTTTATTTATAACATTTTATTTTGTTTTTCACTTATATACTTTTTCTGCAAAAGATATAAGAACTTTTCTTTTAAGCAGACAGAAACAAAGTATTTTATTTTCGCTTTAATTTGGTTTTCATTTAGCTTGTTATCGGCATTTAAAATAGGTGGCAATAAAGGAAATGTTGAAGTTGGGCTTATTGTCTTTATTCCATTTGCAATTTTTGCAATCAATGATATACTTAAAAACTTTTTTCAAAAGCAATTATTTCACATAATTACAAAAACTATATTATTCGTTGGAATATTTTCATATTCATATCTACTATTTAATGATACAAAAAATTATATATCAAAAGTTAAAAATGACAAGGAAAGTATTGAATTCTTATCTAAGGTCTTCAAAAATAAAAATGTTTTTGTTGATGGGTACACATACGTAGTTTCAAAAGAATCAAAAATGAACATTCTTACAGAGGCTGAAACCCTATCCCACTTTAATAATATCCCTAATTATGATATGACTAAAGTTAAAAACGCTATTGATCAAAAAATATATGATCTTATTTTTTTAGATGAAAAGCTAGATTACTTAAATGATAAAGAAATTGAAAAGAAAATTTATAAGAATTACGAGTTTTACTTAAATAAAAACTTACCATCTCAATTGAAAAATAAAATATTAATTCCTAAATAAAAGATACTATTCAAAGTTTATTAATTAAAATTAGAAATATAATTAAATAACATCCGTATGAGAAGTGATTTAAATCTCTACATATAATAATTTTAGATAAATATTATTTTTTTGAGTTAACGATTTAATAATAAGTGAGTTTGAATAACTACATGTAATATCCAAATTGGTAATTAGTAGTGTAAAATGCCCCGTTTTTTTCTTAATTAAAAAAGAATATTTAGGGTTTCTTTAATATTTGCAAACAAAGCTTAAGCACAATTACTGTAATAGAACTTAACGCTTTTTAGATCTTATAGTATAATTATTCAAATTAGTTGTTACTTTTGTCAATATTAAAAATATTTCTGTAATTGAAAAAATTATATCATTTTTTCGGAAAGAGTAGGCAGTTAGGTTTGTATTCTTTTTTATATTTAATTATTCTATCTCTTTGGTATTTTTCTTTTTACGCAAGAAAAAATTTTGATTTAATTTTAAGCCTCAATGGAAATGAAAATTATTATTTTGAACCTTTTTTAAGTTTATATGTTTATAATTTATTTCTTGAGAGTGAATTTTTTCATATAATTTCAATTCTAAATATTGTTATAATTCCATTTTTAACTTTAATGTTTTTGTTTAAAATTTATAATTATTTTATAGATTCTAAATATGCTTTTCTTTTTTCATTGATATCTATATCAATTTTTAATGAAAGTAACTTTAGAGATTTTTTATTTAAAGTGATTAGCTTAGATTATATGAATTTTCATTCTGTTAATGATTTTCCTCTGATTTTCAAGCTTCCATTCCCATCATTTTCTATTGTTGTTTTTTTACTTATTTTTTTAACGATTTTGAGAATAGTAAAATTTAATAATTTTAAATTTATTTTAATAACAACTATTTCATCATTATACTTTTACGTAAATGCTTTAGATTCTCTGTTCATATTGCTTTTATGGTTTTTTTATGTGATTAATACATTGATAAAATTAAATCAATTAAAATACTTTTTTTTATATGCTACTTTATCCTTAGTACTATTATCACCTGGCCTGTTTTATTCTACAATAATTCAGGATGAGTTTTATACACAAAATAATTATTACAATTTAATTTTATATAACTTCTTGCCTTTAATATTGTCTTTAATTTTCTTTTATGTTAAAAGAATAGATTTATCACAAGTCTGGTTCAAATTTAAGTTTATCTACTTACTACTTATTACCGAAATATTAATAAATGTTATTGTTTATTTGAAAATTTTCAATATTGACTTATCCATTTTGAATAAACAAATTTTTCAGTTTATGATACATTTAATTTATTACACTCCAATAGTTTATTACGGAGCAATTAAGTCAAGAAATTATAAATTTGGGACTGAGTCAAATGTTTTATCTAAAAGTCTTTCAAACCTAATTTTTAGTTTAATAGTTAAATATAAAAATATCGTTTTTAATTTCTTAATAATATTTTTACTAATTTATAATCTTCCTTTAAATTTTATTTATGGATAACATCAAATGTCTTAAGTGGATTTCAAACGACAATATAATTCTTGATAAAAGAGTTCCTCCCTCTCTGAAAGAAAATGAAGCACTTCTTAGAGTTGAATCATGCGGTATTTGTGGATCAGATTTAAAAATTAAAAAATTTGGAAATAGAAGAGTAAAAAAAGGTCAAATAATAGGACATGAAATTTCAGGACAAATAGTCGAAGTAAATGGTAATACATTTGGTTTTAATTTAAATGATAAAATTTCTTTGGGTGCTGATGTTCCCTACGATGGCAAAAAAGATTATGCTATTGGACATGAAATTGAAGGTGGATTTTCTCAATTCATGGTTGTTAATGAGCACACATTAAAGTTTGGACCCATTAAAAAATTTGAAAATATTGATTACGATATTGCTTCTCTTGCCGAACCTTTAGCGTGTTGTATTAATGGTTTTGAAAAGGTTTCTTTTAACGATTATAATTCTGTATTAATTATGGGTTCTGGACCTATTGGAGTTATGTTATCATTTTTGGCTCATGATTTAGGAATTAAAACCATTTTAATGACAGATATATCTGATGAAAGATTAGAAAATTTAAATAATTTTTCTTTTATAACAAATTGTGTTAATACAAAAAAAGTTGAAATAAAATCTTGGATAAAAAAAAATACAGATAACAAAGGAATTGATTTGATTTTTACTGCTAATAACAATATTAGTTCTCAAATCGATGCTATAGGATTAGTAAGAAATAAAACTGTAATTAATTTTTTTGGGGGCCTTCCATCTAACTCTGACAGTGTTCAGATTAATACAAATCAATTACATTACGATGAAGCTGTTCTTACGGGCTCTCATGGTTCTACTCCTAAGCAACATTCTCTTGCATTGGATTTAATAAAAAATAATCAGAGTTTTTTTAAAAAAATTATATCCAAAACATTTTCAATTAATGACTTTGAAGAAGCTTATAGAATGGCTAGTGATAGTAAAGCACTTAAAGTAATAATAAAACCGAATCAATAATATGTATAAAGGGATAAATCTTTCAGCTTCAATAATGTGTATGGATTGGCTTAATGTTGCCAACCAACTAAAGGAGTTAGAAAAAAATAAATTAGATTTTCTACATGTTGATGTGATTGACGGCTATTTTGCACCAGATTTTACAATGGGATCTTCAATAATCAATTTAATTAAGGAAAATTCAAATATTAAATCAGACTTTCATATTATGGCTGATGAGCCTTCAAGGTTATTTAAATCTTTCAATGTTTCTAAAGATGATTATTTTACTATTCATCAGGAAGCTTGTAGAAACTTGCACAGAGATCTAGTACACATCAAAAAAAATATTTCAAAGGTTGGAGTTGCTTTATCACCGGGAACATCAACAGAAAGCCTTGAATATATTTTAGAAGAAATCGACATGGTAGTTTTAATGACTGTAAACCCTGGTTATATGGGACAACAACTAGTCCCTCAAGTTTTAAAGAAAGTTGAAAAAGTAAGGAATCTTCGCGAAAAATATAATTTAAAATTTAAAATTTCAGTTGACGGAAATGTGAATTTGATTAATATTCCTAATATGATAAAGTCAGGTGCTGATACATTAGTTTTAGGATCTAGTGGTTTATTTAGAAAAGATCGAACTTTAAAACAATCTTTAGATCTCATATATGAAGAAATTGATAAAATAAAATAGTTATGTATAAATTAGGATTAAATACAGGTTTTGCGGTCAACAGATATTCAGATTCAGACTCTTGGACTAAATTAGTTAACAAATGCGGAATTAATAGTGTGCAATTTACTGCTGATCTGTTAAATCCAAGTTTACCACAAAAAATAATTAGTAGTCAATTAATTAAAATTAGAAAGAATTGCCAGAAATACAATATTGATGTTACATCCACATTTACAGGAGCATTTACTAGATTAAATCACTTGTCTCACCCGGAAAATGAAATAAGAAAATATTGGGTAGAATGGTTTAAAAAATTTGCAGAAATTACTGTTGAGTTACAATCAACAACAATGGGCAGCCATTTTGGAATTCTTACAACTGAAGATTGTTCTGACCCTAAAATTTTTGAAGAACGCAAAAATCAAAATATAGAACATTGGCACGAAATTGCTGATTATGCAAAGAAAATTGGTATTAAAACAATTCTATGGGAACCAATGTCTGTTGCAAGAGAATATGGTGAAACCATTAAAAAATGTGAAATTCTTCAAAAACAACTTAATACAGATAGTCCTTTACCATTTAAAATTTGTTTAGATGTAGACCATGGTGATTTGTCCTCTGAGAACGAAGATGATACAAATCCATATAAATGGCTTGAAAAGTTTGCATACGATAGTCCAGTAATTCATTTAAAACAAAGCTCTAATAATAAAAGTGGACATTGGCCATTTACAGAGGAATATAATAGAGATGGTAAAATTGTTCCTAAAAAAGTTATAGAAATTTTAAATTCCAAAAAAATTCATTATGTCGATCTTATTTTAGAATTAAGTTTTAAGGAAAGAGAACCTTGGGATAGTTCAATAGAAAAATCACTAATTGACTCTGTTAATTATTGGAACAAACATTTATAATTAGTGGATATAGTTATAACATTAGCTGGTAAATCCAGAAGATTCAAATCGGCTGGTTATAAAAAACCAAAATTTTTACTTGAAATCGATGGAAAACCAATATTACTTCGTGTAATTGAAATGTTTTCAAAAGAAGATACTTTTCATTTTATTTTTAATAATGAACAAATCCCAAATAATCCTGAAATTACAGATATAATTAAATCACACATATTAAATTATACAATTAATGAAATTGATCCTCACGAAAATGGACCTGTCTATTCATGTTTAAAATTAAATGTTATACCAAAAAATAAGCCGCTAATTATCACTTATTGTGACTTTTTTGTTAAATGGAATTATGTAGAATTTAAAAATTCTGTTAATGATTATGATATGGTTATTCCTTCTTTCAAAGGTTTCCATCCAGCATCATTCGGTAAAACAACTTATGCTTATACTAAGCTAAATAGCAAAAATGAATTGATTGAATTAAAAGAAAAGGAATCTTTTACAAATAATAGATCTGAGGAATTTGCTAATTCTGGAATATATTTTTTTAAGAATTGGGAGACTTTTGAAACAAATTCTAAGCTATTGTTAAATGAAGGATTTGGGAATTTAAAAGAAGGTTATGTTAGTCTGATTTCAAATGTTATAAAAAAAAATGGAGGTAAAATTTTAATTACGGAAGTTGAAAAATTTATATGTTTAGGAACGCCAGAGGATTATGAAATGTATAAATTTTGGTCAGACTTTTTTTTAGAAAAAGAATTTGTATCTGATTTTGAGTGTATTTCAGATATTAATTTAATTCCAATGGCTGGCTTAGGTTCAAGGTTTAAAAAAGACAGTTATGATGTTTTAAAACCATTAATTCAAATTGGTAATAAATCAATGTTTTTAAAAGCTTCAGATTCTTTTCCTAAATCAAAGAAATGGATTTTTATTTTTCAAAATTCATTAAAATTCAAAAACTCCAATTTAGTAAAGATCATAAACAATAACTTTCCAATAAACCATATTGAAATTATTAATCATTTAACATCTGGTCAAGCTGCAACATGTCTATTGGTTAAGAAGCACCTAAAAAAAAACAAGTCTCTTTTTATCGCTTCATGTGATTATATATCAATTTATAATACAAAAAAATGGCAATTGGCATTTAATGATTCTGAAATTGATGTTTATATCTGGACTTTTAAAACTAAAAACATCCTAGTTAGAACTGACAATGCATTTGCCTATTGCGTTACAGATAATGAAACAAACCTAGTACGTCAAATTGTGGAAAAATCAACTATTTCAGAAAATCCTGGAAATGATCCAATGGTAATTGGGAGTTTTTGGTTTAGAAATTCTGATGATTTTGTATTAGCAGCAGAAAATTCAATTAAAAACAATGTAAACGTTAATGGTGAACATTATATTGGGAATAGCCTAAATTATTTGATAAAGATGGGTAAAAAAATTAAGATTTTTGAAATTGATAAATGGATATCTTTTGGAGATCCATTTGAACTTAATGTATATTATTATTGGGAAGAGTTGTTTTTTGAAAGTAATAAAAAAAATATGAGATTTTGATATTTAATATATTAAAAAAGAATAAGCAAATTTTAATTTATTTTTTTGTAGGTCTAATAAATAACGTACTTAACTACTTAACTTACCTTTTTGTCCTTTTTGTTTCCTCATTACCTATAATTTCTAGTTTTTTTGGATTTTGTGTTGGTTTGGTTTCAAACTTTTTTTTAAACAGGAAATTCACATTTAAAGTAAGGATATCTTTTAAAAAAAAATTTTTAAAATATATTTTAGTTCAATTATTCGTTCTTGCTGTACAATTGATGGTGTTAAAACTATTTTTAATTTTTGAATTGGATCAACTTTATGCACAAATACCTGCAATTATTACTAGTGGAATTTTGAATTATGTATTATTAAAATTGTATATCTTTAAATTGTGAAAGTAGCTTCTTTAAACTCAAACAAGTTAATTGAAATTCTTGAAAAGAAAATTCCTTCAATTCTAGATGATGAATGTCTCATAAAAGTACATTCATGTGGTGTTTGCTCTTCAGACATATATAGGGGATTTGATGAGGGAGCATATTTCTATCCTTTGATTATGGGTCATGAGTTTTCTGGAAAAATTATTAAAAAAGGTTCTAGCGTAAATGACTTTAATATTTCTGATAATGTTTGTGTTTTTCCTCTTTTACCATGTTTTGAATGTGATTCATGCAAAACTAAAGATTATGTAACGTGTACAAATTATAAATATTATGGATCTAGAAATGATGGTGCTTTTAGCGAATATATTGCAGTAAAGTCCTGGAATTTGATTAAAATCGATGAATCAATTAATATGTATGACGCTTCTTTTTTAGAGCCACTTTCTGTTGTCGTTCATGGGTTAAAAAAATTAAACCTTTTTAATAGAAATGATTTATCAAATAAAAAAATATGTCTAATTGGGAGTGGTTTTCTTGGTTTAATGATGGTAGAAATATTAATTAATAGTTTTGATTTTAATGAAATCACTTTAGTTGATAGAAATTCTTTTAAACTTGATTATTTAGACAATAAAAGTTTAGTTAAGGTAGTTTTAGATACAGATCAAGAATGGAACAATTATTTAAAAAATAATAAAAATTCATTTGACATCGTATTTGAAATGAGTGGTTTTAATAAAAACTTTGTAAGGTCTATAGAACTCACAAAACCAAAAGCAGAAGTTTTGTGGTTAGGAAATATTAATGATGATTTAACCATCCCTAAGAATACCGTCAGTTCTATCCTTAGAAAAGAAATTAATATAATTGGCACCTGGAATTCAAACTTTAAAAATGATAAAGATGATTGGATTTACTCACTTGATTTGATTAAAAATAAAATAGTTTTACCTAAAAAATATGTCACTAATTTTATTAATATTGAAGATTTACCTAAATCAATTGAAATGATGTTCTTCCATAAAATTGGAAAAATCAGACATAATTTCATAAAATATTGTGTAAAATTTAATGAAGATTAATAATTATTACTTTCATAGAGTTAATGATATAGAATCATTAAAAAAAATTCCTCAAAACTGTGGTATAGAAATTGACTTAAGGTATAAAGGTTCTGACATTATATTACACCACGATCCTTTCAAGAATGGAGTCACTTTTTATGATTTCCTAAGCGAATACAAACACAACGGTATCATTTTAAACTGTAAAAGTGAAGGTATCGAAAGGGAAATTTTAAGGATCTTAAATCAATATAAGATCAAAAATTTTTTCTTTTTAGACTTAACAATTCCATTTTTAGTAAAAACTAGTCAACAGGGTTGTAATAAAATCGCAGTAAGATTTTCAGAGTATGAACCACTATGTTTTGTAAAAAAATATGTAAATATCTGTGAGTGGGTTTGGATAGATTCATTTGAGGGAAAATATTTTGACAACAAAACAATTAAAAATCTTTCAAAAAATTTTAAAATATGTTTAATGTCTCCGGAACTAAGAGGTTTTAAATTGTCAATTATTCAAAAATTAAAAAAAAGATATAAAGATATTCAATTTGATGCCGTCTGCACAAAAAGCCCTAGTTTATGGATTTAATAAAAGAAATTTCAATAGTTGTCCCATGTTACAATGAGTCAAAAAACTTAAAATTATTATTAAATAGATGCAAAAATATATTAAAAACAAAAAATATTGAAATTGAAATTGTTATTGTGAATAATGGATCCAATGATAGTACGAAAGAACTTTTAGATAGTCTTAAATTATCAAAAAATTTTAAAATTGTCCATTTAGATGTTAATTGTGGATATGGAAATGGAATTATGGAAGGGCTAAAAAATTCTTCTCATAAATATTTAGCATGGACTCATGCAGATTTACAAACTGACATATATGATGTAATTAGAGGCATAAAATATTATAATAAAAACTCTATTTTTGTTAAGGGCAGAAGAATAAAAAGAGAATTTTTTTCTAAAATTTTATCTCTTGGCATGACTTTATATTGTTTTTTAGTTTTAAGGGTATGGGTTAACGAAATAAATGCTCAACCTAAAATTTTCTCTAAAATTTTTTTTAACGAAATTAAAGATAACGCTCCATCCGATTTTTCTCTTGATTTATATTTTTGTATTAATGCTTTGAAAGTTGGTAAAATAGAAGAATTCCCCGTTATTTTTGAACAAAGACAGTTTGGTGAAGCAAAAGGAGGCGGAGGGAATTTTAAACAAAAAATGAATGTGATAAATAGAACTATCAAATTTATTAATGAGTTTAAATTATGAAAATCGAAATTTTTTTTTTGAAATTTTGGTTAAAATACCATCATCATCACGTGCATTAGATGAAGGTTGGTAATCCTCTGCAGTTTGAAGAAGGTATTGAAAAAAACAATTAAATGGTATTTAGAAAATAAAGAATGGATACATAATGTAACCAACAGTAATTATCAAGAATATTATAAAAAAATGTATAATTAAACTTTTTTAATCACATATTCTACAACCCCCCAAATAATTAACTCGTTTTCTTCCTTTAGTTCAATTGGCTTATATTTTTTGTTTTCAGGAATTAAATACAGCTTATTTTTTTCTCTTTTAATTCTTTTCACTGTAAAATCTCCGTTTATTAGGCATACTGCAATTTTTCCGTTTTCTGGATTTGAAGACCTGTCAATCACTAATAAATCTCCATCCTCTAGTCCAGCTCCGATCATTGAATCTCCACTGACTCTTGCGTAAAAGGTTGCTTCTTTATTTTTTACTAACTCCCTATCAAGGCTGATCCTAGTTTCTTTGAAATCATTAGCTGGTGAAGGAAACCCTGCTGATATTCCTTCTTCAGCAAGCCATTGACCTATTCCATTTTCTTTTTTTGGAATAAA
>MDTG01281723.1_pt1 | contig 27385 bp, 23 predicted proteins | sample 811421 | NCBI WGS metagenome assembly MDTG01 (sample SAMN05326645, study PRJNA326480) | marine metagenome | isolation source: seawater | place: Pacific Ocean: South East | collected 2011
CGTTAAGAACGTTTGTGGATCATGATGTTCTTGTTCATGATCTTGATCAGCAAATGCTACAAAGGCCATTAGGCTCCCCTTACTTTTCTTTCTGTTTAAAATTAAATTCTAAAAACTAACCTTATTTATAATGTATTTATATATGCAACCAAATCGTTTATTTTCTTATCATCCTGCAGAATTCTTGCCATAAAACTCATTTGTTTGCCATAATAATCTTCTGGATGTTGGCCACGAATTCCATGTTTAAAATTTTGTAACTGTCTTTCTAAATACCAATCAGTCATTCCTGCCATTCTTGGGGCATTCATTTCTTTAATACCTCGAGCATTATCTCCATGACAATAGGCACAAACCGCATAAGTCTTTTTCCCGCTCTCTATATCACCCTCAATTGTTTTGGGTGCTGGATTATCAGGAAAACTTTGAATATGAGCTATCACATTATCCATCGCTTCGTCATTAAACAACGTCATCGACATCGGTGCCATCTGTTGACCATAGACATCATCTTTATGCGATCCGCGGAGACCATTTTTATAATTTTCCAACTGCTTTCTTAAGTACCATTCACTTTGACCTGAAATTTTCGGCGCATTCAAAACTGTCATACCTTCACCCTGTTGCCCATGACAAGCAGCACAAACTGCATACTGAGTGGCAGGAGCATTTGGTGGAGGCTTATAAGCCATGCGCACCTGTACATCCGCAAAAGTTGGGTTTGAAGCCACCCAATTATTATAATCATCCGCCTCTTCAACTATTACAGCTCCACGCATTGTATGATGCGCAATTCCACACAACTCTTCACACAGAAGATCATATCGTCCTGCCTTGGTTGGTGTGAACCATAAACTCGTAACCATACCTGGCACCATATCCATTTTCACCCTAAATTGTGCGACGGTGAAGTTATGGAGTACATCCTTTGAACGCAAATTCAAATTCACTGGAACATCAATAGGTAAATGAAGCTCAGGGCTGCTGATCAAAATATCATCTTGACCAACAGGATCATCGTAATCCATACCAAAAGGATTTTCTTTTGTAATTAACTTAGCGCTTACATTACCAAATTCACCATCAGCTCCGGGTAATCGATAACTCCAGTGCCATTGCTGACCTAGGACTTCTACTTGAAGAGCATTCTCTGGTACATCAACAAAACGTCCCCATACAAAAAGACCTGGCGCTAACATGGCAACAATACCAACAGTAGTAAAAACTGTTAGCCATTTTTCTAATTTGGTATTTTCTGGATCATAAGAAGCTTTTTTTCCTGGTGCAGCTCTATATTTAATCACTGCGTAAGCCATGAATAAATTTATCGCCACAAAAACAAATCCCGTTACCCAAAACGTAAGATTTATCGTGTCATCAATTTGACTCCAATTTGATGCCAGTGGTGTAAATGTCCAGGGACTGACAAAATGAAATATAACCGATCCCACTACTAAAAGAATTACAACAATTGCTATAGGCATACCCGATGCATCCTTAATTATATTATTCTAAAAACCCGAATTGCGACTTAACATTTTTGTATCTGCGCAATCATTTTTTCTTACAATTTTACAAACTGAAAAATTACCATCACTCTTAACTATCAGGGTTGAAGAAAATATATTAATTATCAATGACTTAAGTAACATAATAATAACTTAAAATTTTCTAGATATTTATCTTAAAACCCCCTAAACATTTAAGATATACGCAATATAATGTATTCATAAAATGATTGCCACCACTGAAAAATATTCGTTACATTATGAAATTTATTTCGATTAACCTAATTGATCTAAATCAATATTTTACTCTCAAATAAAATATTCAAATTTCGAAAGTAGTTCTTCCACCAAGTACCGTTTTTAGTATTTTTATGTTTATAATTTCATCTGGATTAACTTCACGGGGATCCTTTTCGAGAATAACAAAATCAGCCAATTTACCAGCCTCTAATGATCCTTTGATATCTTCCTCAAAAGAAGCATATGCTCCGTGCACAGTGCAAATACGCATGGCGTCAGAAACTGATATTCTCTGATCTGGCCCCCAAACCCTTCCCCTTACATCTTTTCTTGTTACCATACTTTGAATAGCCATCATTGGCTCATACGGGCCAGGCGTGAAGTCTGAAGCGGGTGCTACTGGAATACCTGCATCCAAAAAACTCCGATGTGCAAACATGTTTTGCATTTTTTCATAACCATAATCGACCCATTTATTTCCATGATAATAAGCATATGTATAAAAAGGCGTGGGAATCACGCCTGTTGCTTTGATGCGATTTAAAAGACTCTCGTTCACTAATGAACAATGCTCTATTCGATGCCGAGGATTTGGTACATTATTAACCTTTAATACTTTCTCGTAAGCATTTAATACCATATTGATGGCAATGTCCCCATTTGCATGAATCCCTACTCTAAAATCATGCGCAACAGCATCATCCACAGCAGCATATATTTCATCTTGATTCATCGTCAAGATTCCGTAATCATCTGGTTTACCCTCATAAGGAGTACTCATACTCATGGTCCTTTCTGAAGCTGAACCATCGGCTGCAAATTTTACTGCGCCAATGCGAATCATTTCATCACCATACCCAGACCCAATCCCAGCATCTTTCAAACCAGTGTAAACCTTACTATTTCCATTTGGCATAAATGAAACTCTGAAAGATAACTCATCATCCCTTCTGGCATCCTGGTAAGCCATTAGATCATCGCGATTTCCGCTGGCATCTGTTGTTGAGGTTAAGCCTGAAGCTGCCATATTTTTAGAGCTAATTCTCGCAGCTTCTTGCCGAACACTCCTATTCATAATGGGCCAAGTACCTACTCTAAAAAAGGTATCAACTGCGTGTTCAGCGACTTTCCCAGTGAACTCGCCATTCTCACGATAAAATTTTCCACCTACTGGATCAGGGGTTTCCATAGTCACACCAGCAATCTCAAGTGCCATTGAATTAACAACACCAGTATGTCCGCCACGATGAGCAACATACACAGGATGATCTTTTACCACTTGATCAATATCGTTTCTATTTAGAGGCCGCTCATCAGAAAACTTAGTATCATCATACATAACACCTCTCACCCAATGTCCAGGAGGTGTTTGTGAAGCCTTCCATGCCAAAGCTTTCTTTACCTCATTAATGTTCGGCAAATTAACATTAACCCCAATGGCTTCTTCAGCGAATAATGGATGACTATGAGCATCGATAAAGCCTGGTGTTATAACATGGTTACTCGCATCAATTCTCTCGGTGCTTGCTCCTGCAAATGGCAACACTTCCTCTAAATCACCGACTGCTAATATGCGATCACCCTTAATGGCCATTGCTTCAGCCAAGGGATTATATGTATCCATGGTGATAATCTTTCCTATCACCAGCATATCTGCTTGACCAGTAACATAAGCTGCATTTGACTGATTTGATATAGACGCTACACCCAATCCAAGTGGCAATGCTGCTGAGGAACCTAAAAAATTCCTTCTTGAAAATTTACCCATTTAATTCTCCATGATTCTCGATGACCATAACTATTATTTTATTTTTTTCATGCCCTTTTTTTTATATCCAAGATCTCAAAATCTTCTGTAAAAGAGTCGATCAAAACTGATTCAGTTGCATATTCTATCATCCAAAATAACTTATAGATTACATTCCTATTTTCTATAGTTGTTTTGTAATCAAAAAATGCTCTAAATTTACGTTGAAGGTGATTCACAATAAAACTTTTTAGTGCGATGTCAGCGTGAACCTGTTGTTTCTTTATATCTAATATCTCTTCTTTAGGGATAACAACTTTGGTTAATCCAAATTCATCAGTAGTTAAGCCTTGTCCACTGCAAGCATCTATCAAAGCATTAATTGTTATTCTTTTTCCACCAAACAAAAATGGCAACTTGCAATTAACATTGTAATGATAATAAGGATAATAAAAGGGATTAATGCTAATTATCTCATCACTATTTATAATTTTTTTTGCCAGATCTTGAGCCTCTTTTTTTTGAATATGCTCGTTGATCAAAGGAATTGAAATATATTGACTCATTTATTTGACCTCATATATTTTTTGACCTCCCAGGCTTGGGTGGCTATTGCGTTATCTGGTAAAAGCTCCATATCTCTTGGTATCAGCCTAATATTAGAGGATTCTTCTATCATATCTTTGACGTAATTTGGCACTGGATACCTCGATTGAGTAATTAAACTTACAACAATCATAGTAAGGGTCGAAGAAACTATTCCTGCTAACATTGGAGCTACAGTTGTAATACTCGTAATATCAAAATATTCCCAACAAAATGACACTAGAGCCCCTATTGTTATGGATGTGAGAGCACCAGGTGTATTGGCTTTTTTCCACCAAACAGCACAAACATATGCGGGTAAAAAAGCACTTCCTAAGACTGATGTTGCAAATATTACTACATTAAAAACAGAGGGAGGTTCAACAAGAGCTACAAAATAACCAATCAATGCGATTAAAATTACCAAGCCTCTTGAAACCCAAACCATTTGTTGTTCAGATGCTTCTGAATCAATGAACCTCTGATACAAATCACGAGACGCAATCGTACCAGTTTGAAGAAGCAATGAATCTGCTGTCGACATTATGGCTGCCATAATTGCAGCCATTACCAGCCCAGTTGCCGCAGAAGGGAGTAATTCACCAGCAAGCTGAAAGATTACCATTTCAGGATCACTAATACTTGGCAATATCAAAACTCCAAAAATACCAATTAAATATGGCGTTGGAACAAATAATAGATTCCAAGCAGTTGCCCATCCTCCAGCCTGCCTTGCTGTCGATGGAGATTTCATAGCCATATGACGTGTGACAAGATGCGGCCATCCTAGCGGACCAATAGAGAAAATTAAAATAGCACCGGCAACAACACCCCATTGTCCCTTGAAGCCTAAATCTTTACCCCACATAGAGAGCAAAGTAGGATCGAAAGCATGTAGCGCATTATTTGCAGATGTAAATCCACCTAATTGTGATAAAACAGCGATAAAGATCCACATTACTCCAAATAACATTATTAGGCTTTGAAAAAAATCAGTATATGCCACTGCTAAATAACCACCCATAAATGTATATAAGACAATAACTGTAACTGCGATTGCCAGAGCAGCTGGATATGGAATCCCAGTTACCAAGGCCATCCCTTTACCGCCAGCAATAAATTGTGCTAATACATAGAAACCAAGTAAAAATAGAGTGAGTGATGCAGACAGTAACCTTAATATGGACGAAGGATATCGTCTTTCCAAATACTCGATCGCGGTAAGAGCTCCCGACAACTGGGAAAACTTCCTCATTCGCCTTCCAATAATGGAAAAGTTTAATATTCCTCCTCCTATATCACCCAAGGCATACCATAAAGCCCAATACCCTTGAAGATATCCAAGGCCACCTGCACCAAGAAACATATACCCGCTCATTGAGGTGGTCTGAAGAGTAAGGGCTGTTGTTGCTGGACCAATTTTCCTCCCACCTAATAAATAACCCTCCAAATCTTTACTGCCACCATTACGCAAAGCCCAATAACCAATTGCAATTACAACAATGTAATAAAGGATTAAGAAAAGAATCACAACACCATTCATGATGAATCCTCATCATCCTGCTTGGATGGCCAGAAGCGAGTTCGATAGAGAAAAATTAGCGTATATAAAATCCAAAACACAGGAAAACCAAAAACCCAAATAAATGTTTCTATTGGTAATCCAAACATAACATCTACCCTTTGATAATCTTATTTAAATCCTACTAATTTAATCATATCTTACTTCTTGCAAAACTTTATCCAAACCCATCAAGAAAAAATCAGCATTCTCTCTTGTAAAGATCATTGGAGGTCTGAGTTTTAATATATTTTCATCAGGCCCTATCGTATTTGTTAAAATTCCAAAATTCTTAAGTCTTTGGACAATTTCAGAAGCTTTTTCAGTTGCAGGAATATCCGTTCTACCATCCATCATTTCAATTGCTAAGAAAAATCCATTCCCTCGCACATTACCGATGAGTGAATATTTTTTCGCAATTTTTTTTATTCCTGATTTTAAGTAAGCACCTACATCTAATGCATTCTTCTGTAGATCTTCATTCTCAATTACATCAAGAACAGCCATTGCCGCTGCACAAGATACTGGATTACCTCCAAAAGTATTAAAATATCCTGTTTTTTTTGAAAATTTCTCGATGATATCTCTTTGTATAATAGTTGCTGCTATTGGATGACCATTACCCATTGGCTTCCCTAAAGTAACAATATCAGGAACGAAGTTATCACTCTCAAAACCCCAAAAATTTTTACCAGTTCTGCCAAAACCTGGTTGCACTTCATCAGCAATGAATAATCCACCAGCTTCACGAATTATCTCTGCGGCTTTTCTTAAATAACCTGGTGGTGCTCCCACAACACCACTACTAGAGACGATAGTATCGATAATAAATGCAGCAACTTTAATATTTCTTTCTTTTAATAAATTAATGGCTACTTTAATGTGCTCAGCATATTTATCTGCCGCATCCTTTTCGCGATAAATTCCTCGATAGGTGTCTGGAGCTGGAACAGTAACGATATAATCAGAGCGATCTTCTGGTTCGTTATCTTCTGTAGATATTTCTGCTATAGCATGAGAGTTTCCATGATAAGCATCTTCAGTCACAATTATTCCGGTACCCTCTGTATAAATTCTAGCTACTCTAAGGGCAAGTTCATTTGCCTCAGTTCCAGTACAACTAAACATCGCCACATCAAGATCGTCTGGCATTTTATCAAGGAGCCTCTCAGCATAATCCAGAACATTATCATGCAAATAACGAGTATGGGTATTTAGAATACCTACTTGTTTTTTTATTGCCTGGACTACATGTGGATGACAATGGCCAACATGTGCAACATTATTGTACATATCCAAATAGCGGTTGCCATCACAATCAAAAAGCCAAACACCTTCACCACGTACTATATTTAATGGGCGATCATAGAATAATCTATATGCAGGACCAAGTAATCTCTCTCTTCTCTTGATCATCTGATCAGAGGTGTATTTATTTTGCTCAATATCCAATGTTAATTTTGACTCTCATGTGAGGCATAACGCCCAGCAATAGTGCCTGCAACCAGAAGAAACATACCCATGAAGAATAGAAACTCTGGATAACTTCGTGTGATAGCGCAATAGCATGAGACTATAAAATTAGTAGCTTGAAATAAATTTATATAAAAACCATCTCGCTTCATCATTTTTGGAAATTTAAATGTGGAAACCATGCCTATAGTCATGACTAACATAAATATAGGTACATAAAGATTAATTTGCTCAACACTAAAATGGGCCTCGTATCTCAATAATAATAGAGCGGCAGTAGCGGTTAGGCCTGCTCCAGCAGCTGTAATTGGTATCCCTGAAAACCATCCCTTCATAGGTTTATCAGAAGTTAGGTTATATCGAGCTAATCTCAATGCTCCTGCAAGAACAAAGATACTTACAGATGTCGCCAGAATCCAGAATTCAATTGAATAGCGGTTTAAATCACTGAGGTACATGACCGTATTTAGCATTAGGAACGCTGGCGCTACTCCAAAAGAGACAAGATCAGCCATCGAATCAAATTCTGCACCAAATGGTGAGGTAGCATTTAACATTCTTGCAGCCAATCCATCCATCACATCGAGAATGCCACACCAGACAATCATCCATGCAGCTTGCTCAATATTTCCATGCTGACTGGTAATTATTGCGGCAAAACCCAATAACAGGCTCGCTGCCGTGAATATATTTGGGATGCTATATCGTACGATATTTTTCAATTATATTTCCTATTATTCGTTTAGCTCAGTCAATAAAAAATTATATCATGTTTCTCAAAATCAACCTTCTGAGTACAATCATACACTTTAAGCCAATGCATTTAATCGTTCTCTAAATCCCAATTAGGTTCACGTTTATCTAAGAAAGCCTCAATGCCTTCTTTCGCTTCTTTTTTCAGCATATTCATGGTCATAACTTTAGAACAAAGAGCATAAGCATCATTAAGACTTAGGTTCTTTTGCTCATAAAATGTTTTTTTACCAATCGAAACTGTCAACGTAGGTTTGCCTGCAATCAAATTGGCTAAATTTTGAGTCTGTTTTTTTAAGTTAGACTCACTGGTAACTTTATTTATTAAACCAATACTCTCTGCTTTTTTGGCATCCACCATTTCACCAGTCAATAACATTTCCATAGCATGTTTATTTGAAATATTTCTAGAAAGTGCGACCATTGGAGTGGAGCAAAATAGTCCAATATGAACTCCAGGAGTTGCGAAAGTTGCTTTTTCTGAAGCAACTGCAAGATCACAACTTGCTACCAATTGGCAACCCGCCGCAGTAGCAACACCAGAAACTTCAGCTATTATTGGTTTAGAATGATTAGTGATCATTTGCATTAGTCGAGAACAATCATCAAATAATTGTTGAAAAAATGCCTGTCCATTATCCGATTTATTTCTTGCAGCTGTCATCTCTTTTAGATCATGACCCGCACAAAATACTGGATTTGTCGCAGCGATTATAATTACTTTCACCTCCTTATTAATTTCTGCTCTCTCTAAAGCAGATATCATCCGAGCTATCATTTGAGAGGAAAGCGCATTCCTTCGCTGAGGATCATCAAGCTTAAGCCTTAGAATATTAGAATCTATCTTTTCAGTTAAAATATTTTTTGATTTATCTAAATTCATATTTATATTTTTTAAATTAATTTATCCTATTGGATTGCCATGAAAAGATTAGGCCTAAAATAATCCAAATAAAGATAATAGACCATTCATATGGCCATAATAAAGCTGCCGGACTACCAGGAAAATATAACCTAGCTAAACCCAATGATAAAAAAAATGCAACAAAACCAACTACACGCCAATAACGAACTTTAAATGGTCTGTTCATATTGGGTTCACGATATCGCAATACTAAAAAAGATAACGTTACCAAAATATAAGCCAAACTTATACCAAGGCCACCAGCATTTACAAGCCACAATAAAGCAGGTCTCCCAAAAAAAGGAGCAATCATTGAAAGCGAACCAATTAATAATATGGCCTTATAAGGTGTGTTATATCTTGGATGTAGATCACTTAAAAATTTTGGTAATTGACCCATTTCTGACATTGCAAATATAGCTCGACTACCACCAATTAAAAATGCATTCCAACTGGTCAACAATCCTCCTATACCCGCAAGAACTATTAAGTTCCCCATTACATTTGAGCTAAATAATAACTTAGCAGCATCTGCAGCTGGTAATTCTGAATTACTTATTGCTTGCTGATTAATTCCTAAAGAAACAGCTAAAATAATCAAAACATACCAGAGAATCGCCATTACTATCGATATCATAATTGTCTGACCTATCTTCTTAAATGGGATATTAATCTCCTGTGCTGCTTGAGGAATAACATCAAATCCCACAAACATGAAAGGCACCATAACTAACACTGATAAGAAACCTGACATTTGATTACTGATGAGAGGTTGTATATTTGTTAGTTGCCCATTTTTAGCAGCACCAAAAAACAAAACAAAGCCGCTAATTAAAATCATGCTTGTAACCAATAATTGCAATTTAGCGGCTGCTTTAACCCCAAAGACATTAATTAAGGTAACCAATAATGCTCCAATTATACCGATAATTACCCAAGTAAAATGAACATCCCAATCTAAAATTGTCCATAAGTAGCCATGATTAAGATTAGGAAATAAATACTCTAGAACTGTAGGCAGAGCAACGGCTTCAAAAGAAATCACCGAAACATAACCAAATAAAATTGACCAAGTACAAATAAAAGAGATGGTTGATCCCATAGCTCTCTTTGAATAAACATGCTCCCCGCCTGCAACCGGCATTGCTGATGCCAATTCTGCATAAGTTAATCCCACTAAAAGGATTATTCCGCCACCAACCAAAAAGGCAATTACAGCACCGACACTTCCGGCACTCACTACCCAAAAACCAGACATTACCACCCAGCCCCATCCAATCATTGCCCCAAAAGAGAGTGCCAAAACCTCTCTAAAGTTAATAATTCTTGATAATTTTCCTTGATTCAAAATATGATCACGCTAAAGAATTGCTATTTTCGAAAATGATTTATTGTCTTATATATTACTTATTAAAAGAAAGTTCTCGAAGCTCCTCTTCTTCGAATTTCTGTATCTCTTTTCCATATGGCCATATCGCGAGAACTCTAACTCCCTTCTCAGAGTCAGTTCGATGTACCACTAAATCGGGACTTTTAACGATTCCTAACATACCTGGATGTAAAATATGTGAAACTCCATTCACGATATGGTCAAGCCTCCCTTCAAGAACATAAAGCAACTCCAACTCATGCATATGGGCTATATCTTGATATCCAGGTGGAAAATATATTTCGGCTATTTCTGTATTTGAAGATTCGATACTAGCTTCCTCAAGTAGAGTTTTAATCCAACCAATCTCATGTGTATCATCCCATTCAAATTGCCTGATTCCAGATGATTGATATTCATATGCTGGTGATTTAGCAATATCTATATGGTTGGATTTTGAGCATGCATCTATCATAAGACATACCAAACAGATCGATAATACCTTCATCAATAAATGGAATGACTTCATTGCCTTAATTCCTCTAGTCTCTATTTTTCATAAACGATTATCCCATTGACAATGGTCATAAGAATTTCACCATCTAACAAATCTATAGGACTATCATCAGAAATCATAAACGGATCGACATTCATGATACTCAGATCTGCCCATTTCCCTTCTTCAATTACACCAGTTAACCCCTCTCGAAAACTCGCGTAAGCTGACCAAGATGTGTAAGCTCTTACTGCCTCATCAATATTAACTGATTGCTCTTTGAACCAACCACCCTCGGGTTGCGCACTTTTATCTTGTCTAGTAATAGCTGAGTGAAGCCCATAAAATATATTATGGTCTGAACCTGGATTATCAGAATTAAATGTTAACCGTGCGCCACTTCTTCTGATGGAACGCCAAGCATACGCACCCTTAATTCTATCAGAACCTAGACGTTCTTCAGCCCAAGTCTTATCTTCTACAGCATGAGCAGGCTCCATAGATGCAATGATACCTAACTGATTTAAGCGAGGCATGTCATCAGGATGAAGGATCTGAGCATGCTCAATTCTATGTCGATTTGATCTAGTGGATGGATCTTCATTAAAAATCTTTTCCAGTATATCAATAGCTTCACGATTACCGGCATCGCCAATTGCATGAATTGCAACTTGAAACCCTTCTTTCATAGCCCTAGACATTAATTTCTCATTAAACCCATAACCATCACCACTGATACCTCGATGCCCTGGTTGGTCCGAATAGTCAAATAATAACCTTGCCCCTCTTGATCCCAGTGCTCCATCATAATAAGCCTTCACTGATCTAGTCACGAGCATGCTATCAAGATCCTTATCAGGCCCTATTCCAATCCATTTCTCCATTAAGTCTTCATCCCTAAGAGATAACATTGCATATACTTTTATTGGCAGTAAATTTTCTGCCTCTAGTTGCTCGAGTGCCAACATCATAGAACTATTGAGCCCTGCATCATGGACGGCCACAAAGCCATCCTTAGCCATTTGGTTTAAACCAGCCAGTGCACGTGCTTTCATTGCTTTATTGGAGGGTGCCGGAATAGCATCTCTAATAACCGGCACTGCTCGATTTAGAAATAAACCATTTGGTTCACCATCAGGGCCCAGCCTTATTTCACCACCAACCGGAACCTTAGTATTGGATGTAACACCAACGATATCCAGTGCTTTCTGATTAACCAGCCCAGCAAAACTATGTAGACTAGATAAAAATACGGGGTGATCTGGAATAAGATTACTCAATAAATTTTTATCTGGATATCTATTTGCCCAGGCCCCCTCATCCCAGCCTCGCCCAATAATCCAACTGCCCTTAGGGGTGGTTTTTGCGCGCTGTAGAACTCTTTCAACCAACTCTTCTTCCGTTAGGACACCTATAAGATTTACCCGTTCTAATGCAGCTCCTACACCAAAGATATGGGTATGCGAATCAACTAATCCAGGTACAATAGTTGCCCCAGCAAGATCAATTATTCGAGTTTCATCACTCTGATAATTTAATGCTTCTCGAGTTTTTCCAACATAAGTAATCAAATTATTTTGTATAACAATTGCTTCAGCATCAGGGCGCCAACCTTCATTATTAGGAGCCTCTGGCGATAGCTCACCTTCTATACTGGGCTCTTGCCATTGCATTGTATAAACACGAGCATTAGTTAGAATGAGATCAGCTTCTTGTTTGATTTGATCCTGAGGTGAGCACGCTATTATTAAAAAATTTAATATCAGATAAATACATCTATAATCTTTCTTCATTGCAAACACTCCATAATATTTTATATATCTCATTAAAATTACAGATTAAATACCTTCAAATAACATTAATCTCTAAAGCACCAACACCCTCAATTTCACCTATAACGTTGTCACCTGGTAAGATTTCACCAACCCCAGCCGGAGTTCCAGTAAATAGTAGGTCACCAGCAGCAAGCTCAAAATAAGTAGATAAATTTGCTATGGCTGCTGAAACACTCCAAATCATTTCGCTAATATCACCAATTTGACGAATAGAACTATTAACTTTTAATTGAATTTTTCCCTTATTAGGATGTCCTATTTTTATAACTGGCTGAATTGCAGTTATTGGAGCGGCTTGTTTAAATGTTTTACCTGTATCCCATGGCCTTCCTAATTTTTTAGCTTCTGATTGAAGATCACGACGCGTCAAATCAATACCAACTGCATAACCAAACACATGATTAAGTGCGTTTTCTTGTAAAATATCCTTACCAGGTTTATAAATTGCTACTACAAGCTCAACCTCATGTTGCAAATTATTAGTTTTAGGAGGATATTCCACCTCGCCACCATTAGCCAAAAGTGTATCGGTTGATTTTATAAAATAAAATGGTGGTTCACGCTCATGATCCCCTCCCATTTCTTTGGTATGTTCAGCATAATTTCGCCCGACGCAATAAACACGATTAACTGGAAACCTATCTTCACTACCCTCAATAGGTAGTGAAATTTGTTCTATCTCAAATATATTCATGTAATCTTATAAAAATTATCCATTAATCAATACCTTGATCATATTAGATCAAAATATGTTTTACTTTGACTAAAAAAAAATATTATGGTCTATTTAATCAAGTATATATTAAAAAAACTCAATTTATTAAAGAACAATGACAATTATTAAACGCCGTAATTTCATCAAGGCTATGGGGATAGCACCTCTAGCGAGTAGCTTGATTGGTCATAAGGTTGCTGCTGCTGAGATATCAACTAGCACCCCAGAGAAAACTTTTGGTTTCTCAAATAATAAAGTTCCAATGAATGCTGCGAACTTGTGTCCAATGCCGTCTGCAATTACCAATTCTATTGATACCTATAGTAGTAGCTTAGATTTTGATATGAGTGGTAAAAATCGGGCCCATATTATGGCGATTAAAGAACAAGCTCGGGAAGGAATTGCTAAACAACTCAATCTTTCTGTAGATGATATTGCAATTGTACGCAATACTTCTGAAGCAAATAATATTGTGGCTCAAGGATTATCACTCAAAGCGCGTGATGAAATTTTACTCTGGGATCAAAATCATCCATCCAATGATATCTCTTGGTCTGTGAGAGCAAAACGGAGTAGTTGCATTATTAAACATATAACAATCCCTACAGATACAAAAAGTATTGATGAAGTTGTAGATATATTTCTTGAGAAAATTACACCTAAAACAAAAGTAGTTTCTTTTACACATATATCTAATATAACTGGATTTCGACTTCCAGCAAGAGAGATTTGCCAAGCAATAAAAAATAAATTTAAGCAAATTCATATTCATATTGACGGTGCTCAAACATGGGGTCTCATGAATGTAGACTTAGATGAGATGGGTTGTGACTCATTTAGTGGTAGTGCACATAAGTGGTATATGGGGCCAAGAGAAATGGGTTTACTAGTTGTACGTGAAGAAAGCCTGGATCAAATCTGGCCAAGCATTGTAAGTATAGGATGGGGAAATAAAGCAGAAACGAGTGCTATTGGAGCTAGAAAATTTGAAGCACTTGGTCAAAGAGATGATGCTTCCCTTGCGGCTCTGTTTGAAACAGTCAATTTCCATAATGAAATAACAACAGCTGGAATTGAATCTAAGGCCACAAAAATAGCAAATTATTTACGAGAATCACTAAAAGATATCAATGTAAATTTTGTTTCATCTCATAATCCACTATTCACAAGTAATGTAATAATACTAAAAGCTCCAAGAGAGGGTCGCCAACAACTACTGCAAAACATTCTGAATGATGGCGGTATAATTTTAGCGGGTACTGGAGGCTTAAGAATGTCACCTCATGTATATAATACAACCGATCATATAGATCGAGTCACAGAAGCTATTAATAAATCTAGAAATTTATTAGGGTAATTTTTCCAGATTTATCTGATGATGAGCATCATCTTCTGACCCTATAATTATAGCAAGCCATCGAGTTTGTTCATCGTTTTCTAACGCCATTTTTAGGGCCATTGTTAGCGGTACTGACAATATCATTCCCACCGGACCAAATATCCAACCCCATAAAAATAAACTAATAAAAACAATTAAAGGTGACAATCCTACTCCATACCCAAGGAGTCTTGGCTCTATAAAATTTCCAAATATAAGGTTAATGGCAAAAAAAGCTATCGCTGTTGTGACAGCATCACCAACACCCAATTGAACTAGCGCCATTAAGACTGCAGGAACAGCTGCAATAATTGAGCCAATTGTGGGTATGTAATTTAAAAGAAATGCGAACATCCCCCATAAAAATGGAAAATCAAGACCGATCATAGAGGTTGCAACAGTTACAGTAATCCCAGTTGCAATACTAACGATAGTCTTTATTCCTAGGTAACGACCCAAATTATTCACATACATTTTCTGCCTAACAAAAGAATCTTTATTACGCTTAAAAGCAGCAAGTAATTTTACTTCAAATGCAGATACTTCCAATAATATAAAGATCATTGTAAACATGATCAAAAAAGCGTTAGTCAGAACATCTCTTAAAGCATTTAGTATCGTCGCAACAAAACTCATCGCCCAGCCAGGATCAATTATCTGACTAATACTAAGATTAGCTTCATTGATGGATAAAAAATTTGGAGTTGCACCAATTAATCTATCTAAAATCAAATCCAATCTAGCTTGATAGGAGGGGAGTGCTGTTGTAAATTCTGCAATAGACGTTCCAAGTAAACTTCCAAAAAGTAATAAAATAGTCATAATAGATGCGACTATAATAAGTGCTGCTATAAATGCGGGAATCCCCTTGCGTTGTAGCCAGAATAGGGGCTTCAGGGTAATAAGAGCAAGAAAAATAGCCAGTAAGAAAGGGATGATTAGTGTAGTCGCAGCTTGTAACGCATATATAACAATAAATAAGGCGGCTAAACGGATAAGTAGAGAAGAGCCAGTGTTATCAACCTGCTTCATTAATAATTCACCTTTATTAAAAAATAATAACTTTGAATTTAACGCTTATGACGAAGCTTCACAAGCCAAGTCGGTAAAAAATACCCTATAAGTAATGTTAAAATACATAAATAAACTAAATTATCTGAGAGGTAAGCAGCCTTATAAAAAGGCTTGGTAACTCCTGTTACTGCCCATAGATCCCCTCCTCCTTTACCTACAACAAGTTGACCACGCATACCCATTTCCATATGCTGAGCCATGTCACAATGAACCAGATAATTTCGATCTTCGCTGGGTACAATAAATGTCCCAGTTATAGTTTTGCCAGCCATAGCTTCTATGTGGAACATTCCAGCAGGATACATATATTTTGGCAGACCATGCACCATCCACTGATGTCTTATATCATCCTCATTTATAAATGTAACTGTCAATTTAGAACAAGGATCAACATTCCACTCATGTTGACTCATACCAAAGATGGTTCCCGGAATATTTTTAGCATACTGCTGCCCAGCACTAACAGTGATGTGTTGTTCACTAGAAATTTTTTCACAACCTTGAGGTAAAATATCATGATTACCATTCATCACCATACCATCGACATCATGGTGCATTTTGTGATGCTGATGATTTTGCATACCATAAGACTGAATAGAAACAAAAAAACTCAAGGAAAGAATCAATGTTTTTGAATATATCATGTTCGTTCACTTCTCATTTGAGTAAACAATGCTCTTAATGTATTTAAAAGCACACCTACGAGTAAAATCAATAAGAGAATCCTTAACATGAAAATAGTATCTTTTTCCGGATCAGAATAAAATGATGGAATGTAACTTTCCCAAATTGGGATTTTCTTTTGATAATAATCAGCAGTAAAATATTTGCCGTAATCAACACCTTTAGTTATTGGCCAACCCGCTTCATTGAGATATTTCTTATCTACAATAGCGCTTATATTACCTCCAGGACCAATTCCATCAGTTGTTGTCCCTTTATTCTGATGATCGTGATATAACCATATTCCTGGTCCGTAGGAATTAGTACCATTGTTCACAAAAGAGAGATCTAAATCATAACGCTGAGAGGTAGCTATCCATAACACATCCTGTGGCGCTTGATTAGTCTTTGGTAATTCAACACCATCTCTTTCAATCACAGTAAATTTATGGCCATGAGTATGTAAGGCAATTCCTTTACTGCCACCGTTAACCACCCTTAATTTCGCTTTTTCACCTTCTTGAGATACTATCAATGACTCTCTGAAAGTATATGGGAAAGAACGCCCATTCAATGTGAAAAAATCAACATTGGCATCTGTAATATCATAATCACGATGCATAGACTTAGTGATTAATCTTGGATCATTATCTTTTTGAATTCTAACACTTAATTCTTTATCTAAATCAAGATAATGGAGATCATACTCGCTATCATAACTCTCCTTCAGAGATTTAGAAGGCACTCTGACTTTACCAGCGCCTAAATTCATCGTTTGCAACCAATTATTAGGCCTGTTTTCTTCGATTATAAACAAACCTTGCAATCCCATCTGAACATGCACATGTGGTTGTACATGACAATGATAGAACATTGTTCCTGATTTTCTTGGAGTTAAATCATAGGTTCGTGATTGTCCTGGTAATATTGGCAACTCACTGGTCAATGGAACCCCATCATTACCTTCTCCTGAACTATCAACGAATCCATGATCTGCACCATGAAGATGTAATGTGTGCGGCATATAATGAGTATTCTCTAAAGTAACCTTTATTATATCCCCTTGTTCAACACGTATTGCGGGTGAAGGTAGTTTTAATGAATATCTAGCTTCCTGAGTTTCAAAATTCTCGACCGCCATCCCGATAAATTTAGGGGCAAAGACCCATATCCCAGGCTGAATACCCGGAGCAATATCAAAAGTAGTAACTGGCCTTTCTGAAATAGGTGAACTTCCATTAAGCTCGGCTATTTCCAGACGAATATGAATCTCATCTGGATCTCCATCACCATCTAAGTCTCGTCCCTTTTCAATGGCGTCAGGAGACAAACCACTTCGCTGTAGTGTCTCTTTACTGACATTATTCGTACCTAGAACAAAAGCAGCAACTCCATAAGGATTATCCGCCAAGCATGGCAATGAAGCTTCTATTTCGACTCCCTCAATAACATGCGACTTACGCCAACCCGATAAATCATTTGGGCATACCAATTCTGATTCAATTTCTAAAGGTTCAACAGATTCTGGTAAAGGGCGATAACTTTCTGCACCAAGCCATGAAGTTAATACCAATCTTACCTTAAAAGGATACCATTCAGTCGGATATACAAAAATTATTGCTATGAAAATTACACTCAATTTTAGTAAATGAATTTTAATATTTCTTAGTTGCATGGTCTTAATCCGAGCGTGTCATACGATACAAGTACGTTCCAAATATTAAAATAAGAGTGATAAAAATGATTATTGGCCATGGCAAGCTAACCTTACCCACTCGAAACGGGAATACTGAAGAATAAATATTGCTATTAGTTGGATGTCCGGCATTCACAATACCTACATACTCACCTTCTTCCATAAAATCATGGCTTACAGTATAAGAAGCGTTACTTTTAATAACTGGTTTTTGATAAAAGACTGTAACATCCTCAATATCAATTATTTCTTCAATATCGTTAATTTGCACAAACTCACCCTTACTAGTTACATTCTTGATAATACGAAAATCTACTGGCACTTCGCTTAAACTCTTATGAAGATAATCTAGAACAAAAATAGTATTCCCAGTATCATCTAAGTCCTCACAGAATTGTTTATCACCTGATGTAGTTGGTTGATATGCAGTAAAATGTGCCTCATAAAAACCGATAGTCATTATGCAACTATCTTCAGATAGGAGCACTCCGCCTCCAGCAAAACAGTTTGATATCCAGCCTGTCACAATTAATGTTACTGACAAATAATTTATTCTTGTCATAAAGGTATTTTAGTCGAATTCAATGGCATGAGCTTAGTTAAAATTGTAAGGAATTGTGACAGATAGATATTAATTATCATTAAGTAATTTCAATCTTTTCCTTTTCGCATTCCTCAATGGTAAATCCTGTAAAACCGTATAGCATGGAGACAATCGGATTAACTAAGTTAAAGAAAACATATGGAAGGTAAGTAAATGTGGGTACGCCTAGGGTTGCAGCCATATAAGCTCCACATGTATTCCATGGCACCAAAGGTGATGTTAGAGTTCCAGAATCCTCTATAACTCTTGAGAGATTTTTAGCATCAAGGTTACGTTTTTTAAATTCTGCTTTGAACATTTTACCTGCCAGAACAATTGATATGTATTGATCAGCGCATACGATATTAATGCTCACACAACTCAAAACTACGGTCATAATAAGGGAGCCGGTTGATTTAGCTGCTTTCAATGACGAACTAATTATTCTTTTCAACATTCCTGCGTGTTCAAGAACCGCACCAAACGACATCGCGCTTATAACAAGCCACATCGTATTGAGCATAGATTGCATACCGCCTCGTGAAAGAAGGCTGTCTATTTCAGGTACACCGGTAGCCGAATTATAACCAGTTGCTAGCGCTAGCCAGATTCCTTTTATAAGAGCTAAAGTTGGATGCAATTCACTAGAATTAGAAAATATCCTAACAGCTTCTGGTTGCAGAAAGAACGCCATGAAGCCACCTAATATTGCGCCAGACAAAATTGTTGGCAATGCTGGAACCTTTTTAATAGCCATTACAAAAACAACGAATAAAGGTAATAGAGCCATGAGTGTAATATTAAATGTCTTATCTAGAGTTTCTGTAAATAAACTAATTGTCGAATCTTCAATTGCAGAGTCAACGCCAAAACCGAGAAACATAAATATTGTTAGAGCAATAATAAATGACGGCGTGGTAGTCCAAACCATATGTCTAATATGAGTAAATAAATCTGTACCAGTCACAGCTGGTGCTAGATTTGTTGTATCGGACAATGGAGACATTTTATCACCAAAATAGGCTCCTGAAATAATCGCGCCTGCAGCAATTGCCGGCGATAAATTTAACCCTATAGATACAGCAATCAATGCAACACCCAAGGTACCCGCGACAGTCCATGAGCTTCCAGTTGCTAATGCAGCAATTGCACAAATAAGACAAGCCGCAGGATAAAATATTTTTGGATTAAGTAACTCGAGGCCATAAAATATAAGGGTTGGGACTGTGCCAGAAATTAGCCATGTACCAATTAGTGCTCCTACACAGAGGAATATCAGTAAAGCTCCCATTGCTGTACTTATACTTGCGACAATTGACTCCAAAATACTTTGCCATAAATGTCCATTTCTTATTGCAACAAGACTTGCAATAGCTGCACCAAAAATCAAAGCTATTTGATTTGGACCATAGGATGAATCTGAGCCAAAAAAATACACAGAAAATCCGAGCATTATCACCAATGAGAGAATCGGTACTAATGATTCGATTAAGCTTGCTTCTTTGGCTTTGTTCATTTTACTCACTCTTCAAATTATTTAACTTATTCAAAAGATCCCATTTTTCCTGGAAAAACTACAGGAGACTCATACCCTTCATCCGAAACACTTGCCACACCAAATAGATAATTATCAATGACTAAATTTTCTAGGGTAAAATTATCTACCAATCCGACATAACGACTGTCTGTCCATTCTGAGTTAGAAGTTAATCGCCAATATATTTTATAGCCTTTTAAGTTCTTACTAATCTCTTTTTCAGGAATTGTCCATCTCAACGTAGTATCCGCACTAACCGCACCAAAAATCTCAACATTTGATGGAAACGGAGGAGCCGCCGCCATTCCTGCTAATGAAACTACATTCAATGAGGTCAATTTCTTTGCATAGTCGAAGTTAACTCCACTGATAACATCTCCATAATGAATTCCATCTTCTGTTCTAATATCTTGATGTTGACGATGATAATGCTCATGCGTTTCCATAATTCTTACGCCAGGAATACCAGCTTCATTAAAAGGTCGATGATGACCCCCTCTACCAAATCGATCAAGACGATAAATCATAATTACATCAAGATTATTGATGAAGCGATCGGCCATTTTATCTATATAGCGTGCAATATTTCTTGAGGGAGAATCCACTTCACCACCCTGATAACGTCTTTGCGTTGCTTCTTCTTTGGTTTCAAGATAGCGAGTACCCTCAGAGAACACTCTGGCTGTTGAGTTATCTGTAACTCCATCAATACCGGTAATATTTCCAATCATATCATTATTGAGAACCGCCTTAATTTCCCAGTTATTCTCAAGTGCATAACGGGCAACAATTTCACCACCAAACAAGCCTTGCTCTTCACCAGATAGGCCAGCATAAATAATAGTGCCAGGAAACTTTAACTTTGTCAGAACCCTAGCAGCCTCAATCACGCCTGCCATTCCACTAGCATTATCATTAGCACCTGGTGAATCGGAAATATAATCCATTGGATCACTGACTCTAGAATCTATATCACCACTCATTAATACCATTCTGTTGGGATCTATCTCACCCCATTGAATAGCAATAATATTCACAATTTCAGTAGGAAAAGGGAGTCGATTTTGCCCAGAAATAGTGTCAGTTACTCTAATAATCTCGAGACAATCATCACACTCCGATGAAATCCTATTAAACTCACTTTCGATCCAACGACGAGCAGCCCCGATACCTCTTTGATTAGACTTTGTTTCTGATAATGTGTGACGTGTACCAAAACTGACCAACTTTCTTATATCGATTTCGATGCGCTGACTGGATACATTGTTAGGCAATAATTCTCTAATATCACCAACATCTTCAGCTTGCAATATAGATCCATATAAGAGTCCAAAGAAAATAATTACATTCAATAATTTTTTCATGAATATATATCTCATCTCATTTCTTAGCATAGAGTTATAGTGATGGTGTTAGTTTCAATAATCTTCCGCCAGTTTTATCTTCCAATAACCATAAGGCTCCATTAGGTCCTTCAACTACGGATCGGATTCGTTTTCCCATATCAAAACGACGAACTTCTCTAGCTGAGGATCCCGTGAATTTAATTTGTACTAGTGATTTTGAGGATAATCCAGATATAAAACCATCTCCCTTCCAATCAGGAAATAAATTGCCTTCATAAATTTCAAAAGCACTAGGTGATATAACTGGAGTCCACCACTCTTTTGGGGGCTCAAATTCAGGCCTAGTATCATGATCAGGGATATCCTGCATATTGTAATGCCTTCCATTGGAAACAATGGGGTATCCGTAATTCTCACCCATTATCACACGATTTAATTCATCTCCACCTTTTGGTCCCATTTCAACATTCCATAACTGCCCATCAGCATCAAAATCTATGCCTAATGGATTACGATGACCTAATGACCATACTTGAGCAGCGACACCTTCCTGATCAATAAAAGGATTATCAGATGGAATCGTACCATCATCATTCAAACGTAGAATTTTACCTAAATTCATTTGCATATCTTGAGCTGGATCAAATTTTTGGCGATCTCCCGATGAAATATACAAATAACCATCTGGTGAAAATCTCATCCGATGCGCGTAATGACCCTTCCCTGTTACTTTAGGTATTTGCCGCCAAATATATTTAATATCTGACAGTCTCGCACCATCAGATTTTATATTTAACTTAGCCTTGATTACTACTGCCCCTCTGGTATCTTTTTCGCCCTCTTCCGCAAAACTCAGATACACTAAATTATTTTTTTCATAATCTGGATGGATAATAATATCCCCTAATCCACCTTGCCCACCATATGCAACATCCGGAAGGCCCTTCACTTTGATATCTTTCGTGCCACCCTGATCTGTAAGTATTAAGTTTCCAGATTTCTCTGTAATCAAAATATCCCCATTGGGTAGAAAAGTCATTGCCCATGGCTCATTAAAACTAGAAATTTCTTCTATGTTAAAAGGGGCTGGAGTATTACTGACAGCACATCCCATCGTCATTGATAATAGAGTTGCAAGAACTAATTTATTCATAGAGATATTCCTAATTTATTTAATATTTTATTAATTTATATTTTAATTTCAAAAATTGATTCAATTTCAACTGCTGCATTTAACGGTAAAGAATTAGACCCTAATGCAGCTCTAGCACCCATTCCATTATCTCCAAACACATCACGAAGTAACTCTGAAGCACCATTGATAACATTAGCTTGTTTCGTAAAATCATTCGTACAATTTACGAATCCTCTTATCTGTATACATTTCACCACTCGACCAAGGTCACCGCCACACGCTGCTTTGAGTTGAGCTAGTATTCTAAGACCAACATATTGAGCCGCTATATAGCCATCCTCAACGCTAAGATCTGCTCCTAATTTCCCAAAGGTTGGTGTAGCAAGATTATTCGGAGGGATTTGTCCAGCGATAAATACTTGATTACCTGATACTCGATAAGGAACATAAACTGCAACTGGTCTTGCTGCCTCTGGCAAGGCCAGGCCCATTTGATTTAATTTATCTTCAACATCTTGATTGGTTTGTGAATTAGCAGTTTTTGACAAACCCAATGCAATACCGGCTGTTCCCATCATTTCAAAAAATAACCTTCTATTCATAAGACATCCTCCGAATTAAAAATAATTTAAAGTTTTATTTAAAGTTAATATACATTCATTATTGAAGTACTAAAAGAAATCAGTGCTGACGAAATTTGATAAAGCATATAACCGTCAGTTGCATTAAAATCATAACTAAAGCAATCCAAATTTTAGAAGTTACTCCGGCGATTAGAAAACCCATCGCTGCAATAATACCATTTGTCAGTGCATAGGGAATTTGAGTTCTAAAATGAGACAATGGTTCAATACCAGCTCCTGTTGACGAGAGAATAGTTGTCTCTGAGATTGGTGATGAATGATCACCAAATAAAGCCCCTGAAAGAACACTGCCAATTATAATTGGGTATTCATTCCCTGTCGCTAAAGCTGCTGGAATTGCTAATGGCATCATAATAATAATTGTCCCCCAGGATGAACCAACCGAGAAGGAAATAATAGCCGAAACTAAAAATATTAAGAGCGGTAATAAACTTGGGTTAATTAGTTCTTTGGCTAATTCTCCAACAAATTTTCCTGTGCCAAGCTGCTCACTCACCGCCCCTAAAGTCCAAGCCAACACAAGAGTAGCTGCAATAGGCATCATACCTGACATCCCATCTACATAAACTTTAAATATTTCATTTATTTTCTTTGCACCTTTGTAAATAATTAATGATATTAATGTAATGGTTGCGAAAAAATATGCGGATGACAATGCTGCTCTAAAATCTGAACCAGCTACTTGTTTGACTGGGAAGCCGTGATAACTCAGAACAACAAATAAAGTAATTCCAAGAATTACGAGTGGCACCCAAACAAACATTGCAGAAATGTCTTTTATTTCTAAATTAGAGGAGTTTTGAGAATTTCTCTTTATTTTTTTTTCGGAGATTCGCATAGCTCCAAAATCAAAATTTAACATCGCTAACATAGGTACAATACTGATGGCTAAAATTGCATAAAATTGAAAAGGAATTGCTGCCACAAAAACATCCCATTCATTCAGAGAAATTTTACTCACTAAAAAACTATCTCTAATCACACTCATTGTAAAGACTCCCCATCCAATAAACGGAATAAGGATCGCAATCGGAGATGAGGTGGAGTCTATGATAAAAGCTAATTTCTGACGGGATATTTGATAACGATCAAATAAGGATTGAAAAACTGGCCCTACGATCAGCGGTGTGCCGAGATCTGAAAAAAAGATCAATATCCCACCCATCCAAGCACTTATTTGAGCAGATGCCCTATTTGTAATATACCTCATTGTTACACTGGCAAACGCGATGCCTCCACCAGAATAGTGAATAAGTTTTACAAACCCACCAATAAAACAAAGTAATATAATGATGCTAGCATTGTAACTATCAGCAATTTCAGGAACTAAATATTCCTGTATTACCAATGGTAAAAATAATAATGGAGACACTGAATGCAACAACAAGACCCCAAAAACGACTCCTGAAAACAATCCAATCAAAACATTACCGAAACTCAATGACACACAAAGAGTCACAAAAACAGGTAAGAGTGATATAAAGCTTGGATCACTCAAAATAGAGTATTAAGATTTTTCAAGCAACGCCTTCTCTAAGGCACTAATAATCTTATTATCATAGGGCTTTGTTCCACTACTAAAATTTGTGATTAACTCACCATCTCTACCAATCAAGTATTTGTGAAAATTCCATTTTGGATAAGTTCCTGCAACATCAGCTAATTGATGATAGAAAGGATGTGCATTACCTTTTTTTACCGTAGTTTTTTCAAACATTGGAAATTTAACTCCATAAGTCAGTCGGCAAAAATCTTGGATCTCTTCTTCTGTACCAGGCTCTTGACCCATAAAATCATTGGATGGGAAACCAAGAACTACTAGGCCCTCAGCCCCATATTCTTCATTCAGTTTCTCTAACCCTTCATACTGGTAGGTGTAGCCACATTTTGATGCTGTGTTAACGACTAAGACAACTTTATCTGAATATGTCTCACACAAATTGACCCTCTCACTCGATGCTAGTTTTTTAAAATCGTGATCCAGCAATGTACCCTTGCAAGCTAGCGCGCCCATGCTGAATAAACACATAACAATAGTAATTATACTTCTCATAATTTTTTCCTTATTAGAAATTGTTAATACTTTAATAAATTCTATCTATTGATTTATATTTTACTTAAACTATTTCTTTTATTTGAATGTATTTGTAACTGATACTAACATATCGATATTACATATTTGTATATTGTGTAAAAGCCAATAACGTTGGATAATTATTTCAATTAATACAACGAATCAATCATAAACGAAAAAGGTGTTGCATTGTTTAACAAAAAAATTTCACGATCTTTCATTACGTTTAGTATTTTATTATTCGTCCTAACCACTACTGCAGATGCTGCTGGTCGAAAAGCTACTAGAGGTTATAACGGCGCAGTGGCCTCATCATCTGCAATCGCCTCTGAAGTTGGTGTTCAAATATTAAAGGACGGGGGTAACGCGATTGATGCTGCGGTAGCCACAGCATTTGCTATGGCCGTTACCCACCCAACTGCAGGTAACATTGGCGGAGGTGGCTTTCTCATCTATCATGGCGCTGATGGCGAAACTGCAGCTTTTGATTTTCGTGAAAAAGCACCACTTGCCGCAACCCGCGATATGTACTTAGATGAGAACGGAAAGGTCATAAATAATGATATTGGCCCAATAGATCATTTTAGTATTAAAGCAGTTGGAGTCCCCGGGACAGTCGCTGGCTTAGAGCTTGCTCATGAACGTCTTGGCTCACTTGTCTGGTCCGATCTTATAGCACCTTCGGTTAAACTAGCTCGACAGGGGATACCTATTACTTTTAAATTACATGATGATTTCAATAACCCAAGACGGAAAGGATGGTTTGGACAATACCCAAGTTCAGAAAAAATATTTTACAAAGCCAATGGTGAGCCCTACTTACCCGGTGACTTGTGGGTACAAAGTGATTTAGGAGATACACTCGAGCGCATCCAGAATAATGGAAAAGAAGGTTTTTATAGTGGAAAGACTGCTGAATTAATTACTAAGTTTATGAAAGAAAATGATGGCTTAATCACTCTCGAAGACTTACAAAAATATGATGCAATAGAAAGAAAACCGATCAAAAATAGTTATCGTAATCATGAGATTATTAGTATGCCTCCGCCAAGTTCAGGAGGTGTAATTTTATCTGAAATGCTAAATATCTTAGAAGGATTCGAGCTAAATAAAATTGGTCATAATTCTGCTGAATATCTTCATATTTTAACTGAATCAATGCGTCGTGGTTATGCAGATAGAGCAAATTACTTGGGTGATCCAGACTTCAATGAAGATATGCCCATAACAAAACTACTGTCCAAAAAACACGCGCAAGATTTAAGAAAAACCATAGATATGACAACTAAATCTGAAAGTGATCCTGCGCTGTTTGCTCAAATTTACGAAAGCGAGGAAACAACCCATTTCTCAGTAGTTGATAAAGAAGGAAATATGGTTTCTCTCACTTATACCTTAGAATTTGGCTATGGTTCTCACATTGTGGTTGAAGGTGCTGGATTCCTGCTAAATAATGAAATGGGGGACTTCAATGAACAACCAGGAGTCACCAATCTAAGTGGTGAAATTGGTACTCCACCAAATCAAATTAGACCTGAACAAAGGATGCTATCAAGCATGACTCCAGCCATAGTAGCTAAGGAAGGTGTTCCATTATTTGCAACTGGAAGTCCAGGTGGTAAAACTATTATTAATACCACCATGCAAACTATCCTAAATGTTATTGATCATGGTATGACGATTGCTGAATCAATCGAGGCACCAAGAATTCATCACCAATGGTTACCTGATGTTACCACCTTTGAAAAAAATGGAATTTCTCTTGATACCAAAGACAAGTATGAATCCCTTGGACATAAAGTACGTATCAGAAACTCAATTGGAAGTGCTATGGCTGTGTATCGTGATCCTGAAACTGGAATTATTTCAGGTGCTGCAGATTCACGAGCAGAAGATGGAGGGGTAGCAGCTTACTAAAAAATTATTATAATTACTGCAATTTGGGTCTTACATTCAAAAAGTCAGTATTGGCTTCATAAGCCATTGCAAATTCAATTAATTTAGCATCCTCTCCCATACGCCCAATAAATTGCATACCCATTGGTCTTCCTTGGCTATCGAAACCCACA
>MDTG01027039.1_pt1 | contig 27376 bp, 24 predicted proteins | sample 811421 | NCBI WGS metagenome assembly MDTG01 (sample SAMN05326645, study PRJNA326480) | marine metagenome | isolation source: seawater | place: Pacific Ocean: South East | collected 2011
CACCTGCGAAGAAGAAAGCAGTAGCTAAGAAGAAAGCGCCTGCGAAGAAGAAAGCAGTAGCTAAGAAGAAAGCGCCTGCGAAGAAGAAGGCACCTGCGAAGAAGAAAGCAGTAGCTAAGAAGAAGGCGCCTGCGAAGAAGAAAAGGTAGGAAACAATGCCTGCCTTGATAATACAAGGCAGGCACGCATTGCGTAGTCATATGACGGGACCCATGGCGTGCCCGCGATCATGTCCGTCTTTAAGAGTGGAGTAATTGCATAATTACTTTTTAAGAAAACCCCTGCATCAATTGCTCGATGTGGGGGTTTTCTTTGTTTCACCAACAGGGTGTGGTTCCCGCCGTTTCACAAATAGCAACTGGCTTGGTAGGATTGAAAGTATGGAATTTAGTCAGCTCATACTAGCGATAGATACCTCTTCAGGCTGTTCTTTGGGCTTGTTGACCCCTTTGGGCAAGACATTTTGGGTTTCGCGGGAGGTGCGCAAATCAGCACACGAAATACTTCCTGAAATTGCGAAAATGCTGCAAGCCGAAAAAATTGATATCGAACAACTTAGTGCTATCACAGTAGCGACGGGCCCAGGATCTTTTACAGGCCTGCGAATAGGGATTTCCGTAGCGCAGGCCTTCGGTTTTGCCCACGATATTCCCATCGTTACAATTTCAAACCTTGCGTTATTAGCTTACGGAGCCAGTTTGAGAGATAAAAAAGCTAAATTTAATGAAGCTTTTTTCGTTGCCGCAGGGGCTCGAGACAAAGAGATTTATTTTGGACATTATAGATCCTGTCCTGAAGTCGGAATTATCGCTGTTATGCCTGAGATGGTTGTTTCTCTGGACGATGTTGTGTATCCAAAGATTGATTCTGCGCCTTGCTTTGTTGGAGACCCATGGTTTGATGGTTATGGTCAACAAATTGACTTGTTGAGTGCAGAAAAAGTGAGGCCTGAAAGTGGGCCTAAGTCAATAAAACATTTATTGGACTTAGGGAGGGTACAGTTTTTGGCTGGAATTCTTGTCTCGGCAAAAGAACTAAGACCTAATTATGTCAAGGAACATCTAGATTACGTTTGAGCTCTCATATTTTATTCCATAAATAAGAATAATCAAAACAGAGGAAGAGTTTTTGTAGAATGGGGTTTGAAAATTTATCTGAATTACAAATATTATTTCTTGCGTTTATCCAAGGCGCGACTGAGTTTCTTCCAATCTCTTCATCAGGACATCTTCTCTTACCCTCTTTGTTGCTGGGTTGGGCGGACCAAGGCCTATTGTTTGATGTTGTTCTGCACCTTGGGAGTCTGGTCGCTGTTGTTTCTTATTTTTGGAAAGAGCTCTCTAGCCTCTTCCTTGAATGGTTTAGAAGCGTTTTTAGGATTGATAAGAGTAATGAGCAATCAGATTTTTTTTGGAAAATCATTGTAGCCACGCTTCCGGCTGGTGTGCTCGGTTTCATTTTTTCAGATACGATTGGGAACGCCGCTCGTTCACTGGTAGTGTTGTCAGTGACTTCGATTTTCTTTGGCTTGTTGTTATTCGCGGCGGATAAATCAAGGACGGCAGCGAGTAGAACAACGAAAGTTTTTTGGTGGCAGGTTTGTATAATCGGTTTTGCGCAGGCGCTTGCTCTAGTGCCAGGTGTCTCTCGTTCCGGAGTAACTATAACGGCGGCATTGTTTTGTGGAATTACACGTGATGAAGCGTTGCGCTTTTCGTTTTTTCTTTCTGTGCCTATTATCATTGCGAGCGGGGGGTTTAAATTCTGGGAATTGCGTGGGGCTGGTCACACGTTCATTGAATTGCCGTGGATCCAAATGGGGTTAGCGTTTTTTGTTTCAGGACTGGTTGCTTTTTGGTGCATTCATCTTTGTATGCGGGTAGTTCCACTCATCGGTTTCTTGCCGTTTGTATTTTATAGAGTGCTTTTTGGACTTAGCTTGTTATTCTTGTTGATATGAAACCTAATGCGACGTTATTAAAGAAAATAGATGGACGGTTGACGTATTTGCCGTTTGAGGGTGAAAAGTCTGGGGTCTTTGTTGATTTTGAAGGTCAGAAATTAATGCACCGGGTGAGAGATAGGGCAAAGGTGCAAAGCCTTTCAAAGGCCGTAGGTTTAAAAAAACAAAAAGATTTGAAAGTTTTTGATGCGACGGCAGGATTTGGTAAAGACGCGTTTTTTTTAGCAAGTTTAGGCTGCGAGGTCAGATTGCTTGAGCGAGATCCTATAATGTTTGAGTTATTAGAAGATGGTTTTAGTCGAGCCCGGAGGAGTTCGAGTCGGACAGTTGTTGAGAGCATAGAACGGATGTCGCTTTTTGAGGGTGACTTTTTAAAAGCCAACTTACAAAATGGTGTTTGGGATACGGTTTATTTAGATCCTATGTTTCCAAAAGCTAGAAAGTCTGCGCTTGTTAAAAAGGATATGCAGGTACTTCAGACGCTTGTGACTGATGATGGCTCTGGATCTCAGATGCTAGCGCATGCGAAGCGCTTTGCAAGGAATAGGGTTGTTGTAAAGCGCGGGAAAAGCTCACCGTTTTTGAGTGAGGCTGAACCTGACATTCAATATTTTGGGTCGTCACATCGTTTTGATGTGTATTTGAGTCGCGCCTAGGCTAATTAATCTTTAACTTCGTCGTTTCGCAGAGGTGAGAAATAATTCTAAGGTAAATGTTTTTTAGAATCTCTAGATCCTCTGTCCGAACGCGTTCATTTATTTTGTGAATAGTCTCATTAGAAGGTCCTAGCTCTACTACCTCGGTTCCGGTTGGCGCTATAAAACGACCATCGCTAGTTCCTCCAGCGGTAGATTGAATTGTATCGAGGCCTGTCTCTTCTCGAATGCAGGTTTCCACTGTTTTGCGAAGCCATGAATTTGGAGTTAAAAATGGCGAGCCTGACTCATCCCAGGAAATTTTAAATTTTAAGTCGTTTTCAAGTAGTGTATTTTCAACGATGGCTCTTAATTCTTCGCTAGATATTTCTGTTGAAAATCGGAAGTTAAAGTCAGCTTTCAGCGAACCTGGAATTACATTTGTTGCACCTGTGCCAGCCGAAATATTGGATATTTGTAAACTCGTTGGCGGGAAATTCTCGTTTCCATTGTCCCAATTAATTGAAGTAAGTTTAGCAAGTGCACATACGGCGCTGTGAATTGGGTTATCTGCAAGGTGAGGATATGCGATGTGACCTTGAATACCAAGAACAGTTAAGGCGCCATTTAGTGAGCCTCTCCGTCCAATTTTTACAACATCGCCCAGTTGTTCGTTACTACTCGGCTCGCCGACAATGCAATAATCAATTTTTTCACCTCGTTCTTGGAGTAATTCAATGACTTTTCGTGTACCGTTTTTCGCTGGTCCTTCCTCATCACTGGTAAGAAGCACACCTAGCCTAATCTTTTCGCATTTGTTGCGGTCTTTCGATAAAAAATTTTCTAATGCGACTACCATTGCCGCCAAACTTCCTTTCATGTCTGCAGCGCCACGCCCGAATAGAACTCCATCCTTGACTGTCGCTGAAAATGGGTCTTCTCCCCACTGGTTTTTGTCTCCTGTGGGTACTACATCGGTGTGCCCGGCAAAAGCAAGTAAAGGGCCTTGATCACCCCAGGTAGCCCAGGTATTGATAACCTCACCATATTGCAGTGTTTCAACGTTGAACCCAATCGCTCGAAGACGCTCACCGATAATAACCTGACATCCCTCGTCTTCAGGTGTGATTGATTTGCGCTTAATTAGTTCTCTTGCGAGGTCTAAAGTTGCGGTCATGACCTTTTCCTTTCTCAATCGTTGTTGTGAAGCTCTGCGTTTAGTTGAATCTCAGCTGATTGAGAATTGATTAGGCACTCAACAGCACCACTGATGGAGTTTCGACGAAATAACAGGTCATCTTTACCTGCTAATTCACGTGCTTTAACTTGAGCGTTAACGTTTGTATTAACGTCAATAGTGGTTAGTTTGGTTCCCGCAGTTACATAAAGTCCTGCCTCAATGACGCACCTGTCTCCTAGAGGTATTCCTATGCCTGCATTAGCTCCAATAAGACAGTTTTTGCCTACGCTTATAATTTCTTTTCCTCCGCCAGAGAGGGTCCCCATGGTGCTGCAGCCGCCGCCTAAGTCGCTATTAGCCCCGATCATAACCCCTGCTGATATTCGTCCTTCGATCATGGCCGGTCCATCAGTACCTGCATTAAAATTTACAAAGCCTTCATGCATAATAGTTGTTCCTTCACCTAGAAATGCGCCTAGACGGACACGAGCACTATTCGCTATGCGGATACCTGACGGTACGATATAGTCGGCCATTTTCGGAAATTTGTCGACTGAATCAACGCTTAAGTGCTTCCCAGAGGCTCGAGCCATGAGTCGCCGCTTCGCTAAATCTTCTAGATCAATAGGGCCTTGGTTTGTCCAAGCTATATTTCGCAGGATGCCAAAAATTCTATCGATATTGATTTTGTGCGGACGGATTAGGCGGGAGGATAACAAATGTAATTTTAAAAAAGCTTCGGGTACAGAGAGCGGGGGAGAGTCTTCTTTTATAACACAAACAGTAATAGGACGATTAGTATTTACTAGCTGGGAAACTGTGGTTTGTAATTCGATTTCGTTTTTTTCAGCTAGCATCGAGATAAAGGTCTTTTGGTTTTCCTCACTCAGGTTGAAAAAAATACTGTGATCGGGAGTTTGTGGAGTAATAGATGTCAGAATTTCGGAGACTTGCTCGTTTGGGTTGACTTGAAAGACTGTGTACATGATTTCAATTACTTCATCTTGGCTATTTCTTGTATCTAACCCAAGACCAAACGCAAAAATATCTTCATTATTCATTATTTTCCTCTCCAGTTTTTTCGTTAGGACATGGGTTTGAAGCAGACGAGCATATTTTTTCAAAGACAAGCTCGTCATACCCTGCGTGCCAAGTTTCTTTTCGTTTTATGACTGGGCGCTTAATTAAAGATGGATAGTTAACAATTAATTCTAATGCGGTTTCATTAGTAATAGTTTCACGCTCTGTTAATGGAATTTTTCGCCAAGTGGTTCCCCGTCGATTTATAACAATGTGATGGCCCAGTTGTTTTAGCATCGACCGCGCTATCGATTCTCCACACCCTAAAATCCTAAAGTCATGAAAAGAATAATTTGTATTTTTTAAATCAAACCATTTTTTAGTCTTTTTAATTGTATCGCAGTTTTTTATTCCATAAATTGTAATAATGTCTTTCTCTGCCTTCATGCACACCCCACCAAAATTTTCTAAGCTATTTTTTTTTCCAGTTTTGCTTTGATTCTTTTTTCTATTGTTCGTAAATTTTTTGCCCCTTTTAAAACATTGTTCTGTGAGTCAGTCACATAAAATAAATCTTCAACTCTTTCGCCCAACGTGGTGATTCTTGCGTCTCTGATTCGCAGGTCTTCTTCGGCTAGTACGCTCCCAATAAATGCTAAAATTCCAGGATAATCAGGGCAATTGATTTCAAGTGTTGAAAATGCCTTCTTACGGAAGTTGATTATTCGCACATAGATCTCTTTGCTAAACAGGCGTACGTTTGAATAGTCTCGAAATCTTGGTTTTAAATTCATCGGCCCTTTATTTAAAATAGTGGTTTGGATAATGTCGGTTATTTCATGAATTCGACTCAAATTTTCTCCAACTGAATTGCCATTTTTTTCTAAAACAATAAAAGTATTCATGCAGTTGTCGTTATGAGAGGTAAAAATGCGAGCGCCTTGAATGTTCAATCCTAGCCTTTCGATAGCTAATGTCATATTAGCGAACAAAAAGTCACTGTTTTTCGTGTAAATAAAAATTTGAGTTACCATTTCCTGTTCATTTAGATTTAGCTCTCGAATTGAGACAAGAGGGATGAGCTTGTTAAAATTGATGATTTCTTCAGTATGCCACGCAATGTTATGTGAGGTTTCACGAATAAAATACTCATCATCTGCATTCTCCCATACAGATGCGATAGCATCGTCTTTTATTTCGTTATGGGTGAGTATTTTGTAGGCTTCATCTTTCTTGTCCTCTATCAAATCTTTCCTATCAATAGGGTTTTCGAGTCCTTGTCTTAGAGCTTTTTTGGCATGACTGTATAGTTGAGCTATTAACGAGGCGCGCCAGCTATTCCAAAGTTCTGGATTGGTTGCTCGAATGTCAGCGACTGTAAGAGCATATAAATAGTCGAGATGAAGTTTGTCTCCGATATTTTCGGCAAATTCTTTTATGACTTCGGGATCTGAAATATCTTTTCGTTGTGCTGTCATCGACATTAAAAGATGATGCTTTACAAGCCAAGCTACTAGCTTAGCGTCCCACTTACTTAGGTGATGTCGAAGACAGAAATCCATCGCATCTTGTTGGCCTAGTTCTGAATGATTGCCGCCTCTGCCTTTTGCAATATCGTGATATAGGCCAGCGATGTATAGAAGTTCAATTTTTGGTAGCTTTTTAACTATTCTGGATGCGATAGGAAAGTCATTTGAGGCAGAGTCATAAGAAAAACGTCTCATGTTTTCTATAACTTGAAATGTATGAGCATCCACAGTGTAAATATGAAACATATCGTGCTGCATCTGCCCCATTATTTTTCCAAATTCGGGAAGATAACGACCAAGAATCCCGTACCGAGCCATTCTTCTTAGTTGGAGCGTCAGCTTGTGTGGGGACCTTAGTAGCTCGGTAAAAAGAGATGTGCAACGGATGTCTCTACGAAACTTTTCATCTATAAGATTCAGGTTTTCTCGAATAAGCCTGATGGTCGGTGCCGTGATTCCCATTATGAAGGTGTTTTGTGCAATGCTCACAAAGATTTCGATCAAGGTAAATGGGTACCTTTGAAAAATCTTCTCGTGAATAACTTCGATATAATTATTACGTACGTTTAGTCGGTTATTAACTTTCCATAGTTTATCGGGAGTGTCAGCTCTGAGAATTGTTTCTTCGAAATGTTGCAGAACAAGGTCATTTAGTTCTCGAAGCTTCGAGACCGAAAGATAGTACTCTTTCATTAATTTCTCTACGCCAAGAGTGAGTGAGTCATCTTTGTAACCGAAAATCTTTGCGAGTTCTCGTTGCTTGTCAAAGGTTAACCGGTCATTGCCTCGCCCTTCGATCAAGTGAAGACCATAACGTATTCTCCATAAAAAGCTTCGACCTTCTCTGATCATCCGGTCTTCAGCATCGTTTAACAGGTTAAGGTTAACAAAGTCGTCAAAGGTAGAGGCTCTAAACTGACGCATCGCAATCCAAGAAATGGTTTGTATGTCCCTCAGACCTCCTGGTGAGGTTTTAACGTTTGGCTGTAACGCATAGTCTGCATCGTCGTATTTTTGGTGTCGATTTTCTTGTTCGTGCACCTTAGCATGAAAGAATTCTTTGACAGGCCATACTTTCTCTGTCTCGATAAGGTCAGCAAGTTCGTGTTGTAAAAATTTTGAACCTGCTAATGTGCGAGACTCCATTAGAGATGTTGCAACTGTTATATCGTTGCGTGATTCCTCTGAGCATTGCGACAGTGATCGAACACTTTGTCTGACTTCCAAGCCAACATCCCATAACGCAGTGATAAAATTGGAGATGGCCGGTTTAAGATGCTCGTTATCGTCTGTTTTAGTGAGAATAAGTAAGTCAATATCAGAATATGGGAACAACTCACTCCTTCCAAACCCACCGACCGCTAAAAGGGCTATATTCTGATTTGGCCAATCTTGCTCTGCCCAGAGAAAACCGAGAAGTTGATCTATTAATCTTGCGCGATCACGAACAATACGTTCGATTGGTTCGCCGGCGATAAATCTCGAGTCGAGATTTTTGGTTACGGTTCTTAACATCTCTCTGATGCGCAAGATTGGCTTCGCTGACGCATCAGCGCTTTCTGCGGAAAGTTTAAAGTTTACAATATCTTGACCAGAATTCAGTTCCGCGCTATCCATTGGCTGCAACTTCTAAAGGGCTCAGAGCGTTTCATCCGAGCGTAAAGTTAAAACCTCAAAACCATCTTTGGTGACTGCTAAGGTGTGCTCCCATTGTGCAGACAGTCGCCTATCCTTTGTGCTCACTGTCCAGCCATCTTTTGCAAGCTTGGTGTGGCGACTCCCAGCGTTTAGCATTGGCTCTATGGTAAATGTCATACCCTCTTCGAGGGTAAGTCCGGTCCCAGGACGTCCGTAATGCAAAACTTGAGGCTCTTCATGGAAAACTCTTCCAATTCCATGGCCACAGTATTCTCGAACGATGGAGTAGTTATGAGATTCAGCATATTCTTGGATAACGTGGCCAATGTCGCCGAGAGAGATGCCAGGTTTGACTAGATTTATTCCAAGATAAAGAGCTTCTTGAGTCACTCTTATTATTCTTTTTGCATGATCTGGAGCTTCTCCAACAATGAACATTTTGCTTGTGTCGCCGTGGAAATCGTCTTTGATCACTGTTACATCAATATTAAGAATATCTCCATTTTTCAGGATCTTTTCGTTGCTGGGTATGCCATGACAAACAACATGATTAAGAGATGTACAAATTGATTTTGGGAAACCATTGTAATTAAGCGGGGCTGGGATGGCTTTTTGGTGTCCAACGATGAAGTCGTGACAAATTAAGTCTAATTCACCCGTAGAAACGCCGGGAACAACATGGGGTCCGATCATTTCAAGCACTTCTGACGCGAGCGCGCCGGCAATCCTCATTTTAACGATATCGTCTGGCGATTTGATAGATACAGGCATAGTTGTTGTGCGTTTGTTTGTAAATGTTGTTTTAGCTGAAATTAAGCTTAGTTTTGGGTCTAGGAAGCTAGACTCACCTGTGTATTGTAAAGCAGAGTTTGTGATTGGGATAGGACGAATATTATTGTCTGCGTGTAAAAGAGGAGTAATTCTTTGAAATTAGCGGGTATTGTGGTATAAAACCGCGCGTTTTTGGGCTTCTTAAGTTTGGACTTGATTAGCGTTAGATCTTCCTCTCAAGGGTTTTGGTCTGGAAACAATAAAGTGACGGATATCGTTTATTTGGATCCGTTTAAAATGTCGCACATGCACCGACACATAGAGTCTGGGTGCCCGAACTGAAAAAAGCGCGGGTTGATTCATGGGGTGTGTGGAGGCTTAACCCGAAAAAAAATAGGAAATAATATGTCCGTAACTATGAAGGATATGCTCCGTGCAGGGGTGCATTTTGGTCACCAAAGTCGTTATTGGAACCCGAAGATGGAGCCTTTTATCTTTGGTGCTCGAAATAAAATACACATCATTAACTTAGAGAAAACTGTTCCAGCCATGAATCAAGCGCTGGAGCAAGTAGCAGACCTAGCAGAGCGTAATCGAAAGATTTTATTTGTAGGAACAAAGCGAGCTGCCTCGAAAGTCATATCTGCAGAGGCTCAGCGGGCAGGAATGCCCTACGTTAATCACCGCTGGCTTGGTGGGATGCTAACGAATTACAAAACGATTCGCGGGTCGATAAAGAGGCTAAAAGATCTAGAAGTACAGGAAGCTGACGGTACATTTTCGAGATTAACGAAAAAAGAAGCGCTGATGCGCACACGTGCTAAGGAGAAGTTGATCCGCTCCATCGGTGGGATAAAAGACATGGGTGGTTTGCCTGACGCTATTTTCGTTATTGATGTTGACCACGAAAGAATCGCAGTTACCGAAGCTGGCAATCTTCGCATCCCTGTGATCGGTATAGTGGATACTAACAGCGACCCTGATGGTGTGAATGTCGTAATACCTGGGAATGACGATGCTCAGAGGGCGATACAGCTATACGTCTCCGCCGTTGCGGATGCATGTATCGAAGGGCGCGCTAGAAATGCGTCGAAAGTAAGCGCCAGTGAATTTGTTGAGGTCACTGAGACAGCTTTGGAGACCACGTCCGAAGAAGGCCCGAAGGACGAAAAAAGTGAATCTGCTGAGAGCGCGGATGTTGAGATGAAAGATCCGGAGGGGACCCTTGTAGAGCAACCTGCTGAAGAGCTCAAGGTTTCTGTCGAGGTTCCGTTGGATTCGACTTCAGGCGAAGACTCTGCGGCGCCAGAGAGCGTTGCTAAGAAGAATAATGTGTCTGAGGATACGCGCGAGGTTGTTGCAAAAAAAGCTCCGGCAAAAAAAGCTCCAGCAAAAAAAGCTCCAGCAAAGAAGGTTGCGGTGAAGAAACCGCCAGTAAAAAAGGCAGCGACAAAAAAGCCGCCAGTAAAAAAAGCAGAGAAAGAGGAAACTAAGCAAGCAGAATCTCCCTCCGACCCTGAAACTAAAGAATAATTGGGCCTTACAAGCTTAAATTTCTGCTTATAACGAGTCTATTTTGAATATACAAAAAGGGGTCTTCTGACCCCTTTTTGTCAGTATCGAAAACTTATTTTTAAACCTGGTTTCGTTGTGCGAAACCATTTTGAATTATTTGTATGTGTCGAGGTCGGGTATTAGATCTTTAAACGAAAGGAACAATTGTATGACAACAATAACAGCAAGTATGGTTAAAGAGCTACGAGAGCGGACCGGTCTCGGTATGATGGATTGTAAGAAGGCTCTTTTAGAGGCTGATGGAGTGATCGATAAAGCAATTGATGATTTACGTAAGGCAAGCGGTTTAAAAGCTGCAAAAAAAGCTGGCCGAGTGGCGTCCGAAGGCATCGTTTTGTCGAAAGTAGCTCAGGACGGAAATTTTGGAGTTATGGTTGAGATTAATAGTGAGACAGATTTTGTCGCGCGTGACGAAAATTTCTTAACGTTTGCTAACGAAGTTCTAGATCAAGCTTTTTTGCATTCAGAGGCAAGTATTGACGCTCTGTTGGCGGAGGGATTGGAGGCTTCGCGTGAAGCGTTGGTTCAGAAGATTGGAGAGAATATCAGCGTTCGTCGAATTGAGCGTCTTCAAGTCGATGATGCAGATGCAGGGATAATTGAAACCTATGTGCATAGCAATAACCGGATAGCGGTTCTTTTGGCTCTTAGGGGCGGAGATTCTGGGCTCGGAAAGGATATAGCCATGCACGTCGCTGCTGTGAATCCTTTAGTGGTGAGTCCTGAAGAGGTTCCAGAAGAATTGCTAGCGAAAGAGTCTGAAATATACTCGGCTCAAGCCAGAGAAAGTGGAAAGCCAGAAGAGATTATTGCTAAAATGATTAACGGGCGACTAAAAAAATATGTGGCTGAGGTAAGTTTATTAGAGCAGTCGTTTGTAAAAAACCCCGACTTGACCATCAGAGCGCTATTAAATGAAGCGGGAGCTGATGTTGTAAGCTTCGTTAGATATGAACTTGGGGAGGGTATTGAAAAAGAAGAAGTAGATTTTGCGACGGAAGTTGCGGCACAACTGGAGAACTCTTAAAAAATAAGTTTTTAACAATTGAACGCCAGCTATGGAAGCATTTTTGCTTTTGGCGAACTCTGGCCTTCTGAACAGAGAGTGTAAAATTTATGCCCAAGCAAGAGAGAAAATACAATCGGATACTTCTCAAGCTGAGTGGCGAGGCCTTAACGGGAGACGCTGATTTTGGTATCGATCCAAAAATATTGGATCGCATAGCAGTTGAAGTCGGTCAGCTAGTTGGGCTTGGAGTGCAGATTGGAATGGTTATTGGCGGGGGCAATTTGTTCCGCGGAGCGGCTCTCAGTGCTGCTGGTATGGAGAGAGTCACCGGTGATCATATGGGAATGCTCGCCACGGTAATGAACGCTCTTGCGATGAGGGATGCGCTAGAAAGAGCCAGCATACCAACGAGGGTGATGTCGTCTATACCGATGAGCGGTGTTGTTGAGCACTATGACCGAAGGACTGCTATCCGACACCTAAACGCTTCCGATGTTGTTATTTTTTCTGCGGGAACAGGAAACCCATTTTTTACTACGGATACAGCGGCATGTCTGCGCGGCATAGAAATTGATGCAGATCTCATATTGAAAGCAACTAAGGTGGACGGGGTTTATTCTTCAGATCCTGAAAAAAATAAAGACGCGAAAAAATTTGATCGATTGACTTATGATGATGTAATCGAAAAGAAACTTGGCGTTATGGATTTGACTGCTATTTGTCTGAGTCGTGATCATGGGGTGCCTATTAAAGTTTTCAATATGAAACGTTCAGGAGCTCTTTTGGATAATGTTTTAGGTTTGGCGGAAGGCACATTAATCAATTGACGCTGTGACGCTGATTTTCAACCAGTTATTCGACTGAAAGGTTGATTGTTTCTATGTTTTGGGAGGTCGTGTGATTGAGGATATTATTCAGGACGCAGAGGTCCGAATGCAAAAAAGTGTTGCATCTTTGGAGGACGCGTTCAAAAGAATAAGAACGGGTCGTGCACATCCCAGTATTCTAGATGCGATCACAGTTTCGTATTATGGTAGTGAAACACAAATCTCTCAGGTAGCAAATATAATCGTGGAAGAGGGTAGGACTCTTCTGATTTCTCCATGGGAGAAGAGTATGATTTCAGATATTGAAAAAGCGATACTGAAATCTGATCTGGGGCTCAATCCGGCTAACAACGGAGATACTTTAAGAGTTCCTATGCCGGTTTTGACCGAAGAGACAAGGCGTGAATACACTAAGCAGGCTAAGAACGAAGCTGAAAATGCGAGGATCGCTTTGAGGAATATACGTAGAGATGCGAACAGCCATTTGAAAGATTTGGAAAAAGATAAAGAAATTAGCGAGGATGACCAGCGTCGGTCAGAGGAGCGGATCCAAAAACTGACGGACACTTACGTAGGTAATATTGAATCAATTTACCAAGTCAAAGAGACTGACCTGCTGTCTATATAGCATTAAAACTTTTGTCTACTGCACAATGGCGAACAACATTCGATGACATGTCAATCTTCTTCCGCTTTGCCAAAGCACGTCGCAATTATTATGGATGGTAATAATCGTTGGGCAAAATCGCATGGTTATACGTCAAGGGAGGGGCATCGTCGTGGCGCTGAAGCTGCGAGAGATATTGTCAATTACTGTTTGGAAAGCAAAATCCCCATTTTAACTTTATTCGCTTTTAGCAGCGAAAATTGGTTAAGGCCAAAAAAAGAAGTTAGAGCGTTAATGGCACTTTTCATCGGGGTTCTCCGCCGCAACGAAATTCACGCATTTCATAAACGAAATGTAAGAATTTGTTTTGTTGGGTCGAGAACAGCTTTTTCTGCTCGATTACAGGTTATGATGGAAAAAGTAGAGAGCCTCACGGAGCATAATACCGGGATGACTGTAATTGTTGCAGCGGACTACGGTGGCCGATGGGACTTAGTTCAAGCAGCAAAAAAGCTTTTGGAAGAAGTCTCAAGAAAAAATGTAGAACCCTCAGAAATAACTTTAGCTCTCTTCAATCAGTATACTGCTTTGGGTGAATTTCCTGACCCTGATTTTTGTATCCGCACTGGTGGTGAAAAACGCCTCAGCAATTTCTTACTCTGGCAGTTTGCTTATACGGAGCTTTATTTTAGCGATTGTTTTTGGCCGGATTTCGACGTGGTTGAGTTCAAAAAATCGTTGGCTGATTTTAGCGAGAGGCAGCGCCGTTTTGGAGGCAACCCTGCAGAAATGCCTGATCACACTGCATCTTGTTCTAATGAACCTTCGGATAAGCCCTATGCTTAAGCAAAGGCTCATAACTGGGATTACATTGTTAGTAGGATTTATTTCTATCACTGTGGGGTCCTCCGTTCTGCAATATGCGTCCTTTGTGACAATAATTGTCGCTATAGGTGCTTGGGAATGGGCTCGACTTGCTGCCTTGGAAGGCGCTGCTAGGGTTGCTTATGTAGTGGTTTTCTTGGTTGTCTTAGTCGGTTTAGGAGTAAGATTTGGCCTGTTTAAGGCTGTGCCTCAAATGGATGTTAATTTGTTATGGTGTGTTGTGGCTGCAGCTGCTTTAGCATGGTTGACAATGTTTCTTTTCGTTTTGAACTATCCTAAGAATGAGGATAAATGGAACACAAAGGTTCGAATTGGATTCATTGGTTTTCTGACACTGGGTTCGACTTGGGCTGGAATAATTTTTCTCAAGACTATCCTGGAAACAGGAGAGCTTGTACTTATGCTGATGATTTCGGTTGCCGCAGTAGACGTGGGCGGATTTTTTGTTGGTACTTGGTTTGGAAAACGCTCATTGGCCCCGCACTTAAGTCCCAAGAAGTCATGGGAGGGAGTTTGGGGTGGTCTAGTTCTAAACATCTTGGTTGCAATCTGCTGCGGTACCTATGCCAATTTTTATATAATAACGCTTGAAATTTGGCATATTTTTGTTATTGCATTGATGTCAGTTCTGGTTACTATTTTTAGTGTGACCGGAGACCTTTTAGAGAGCATGTTGAAACGAAATTGCGGCTTGAAAGACAGTGGGAACATTTTGCCTGGCCATGGAGGTGTGTTGGATAGAATAGACGGATTAATCGCCGCGACCCCAACATTTGTCATTGTTGTTTTACTTGTTATGAGCACAACTGAGGTAGGTTGATTGCGATGAATGAAGAAAGCAAGCAACTAGTAACCGTTCTCGGCTCAACTGGCTCAATTGGAGTTAGTACTCTTGCGGTTATACGCGAGAATAGAAACGTGCGGATATATGCATTAACAGCTAACAGAGATCTCGACACTCTCTTGGAACAGTGTTTGGAGTTTATGCCCGAGTATGCTGTGCTTGTTGATCCAGTAGCTGCTGAAGAGTTTTCAAAACGATTAAAAAGGGTAGGGTGCGAAACCGAATGCCTGCAGGGGGTGGAGGCACTAGAGAAAGTTTCATCTGATGCTAAAGTTACGACCGTTATGGCATCAATTGTTGGTGCTGCCGCGTTAAAGCCAACGTTAGCCGCTGCAAGAAGTGGAAAAAAAATTCTACTAGCGAACAAAGAATCGATCGTAATGTCAGGCGAGCTTTTGTTGAGAGAGGCGGTCCTTGGTGGGTCGGTAATTATTCCGATTGATAGTGAGCATAATGCAATTTTTCAGTGTCTTCCGCCGCAGGATTCAACTTTACCGGGAGCACAAACTCGCCATGTAAAAAAAATTGTATTAACCGCCTCAGGTGGTCCTTTTCAAAATGAACCCGCTGCTAATCTGACATCGGTGACTCCTGAGCAAGCATGTAATCACCCAAAGTGGAATATGGGTAAAAAAATATCAGTGGATTCTGCAACTTTAATGAATAAGGGGCTGGAGTTTATTGAGGCAAGCTATCTTTTTGGCTTACACGCAAATGACATCGAAGTGATGATTCACCCGCAGAGCATCATTCACTCTATGGTTCATTTTTGTGATGGTTCGGTTTTGGCGCAGATGGGCAAACCGGATATGCGCATTCCAATTGCGTACGGTATGGCTTGGCCTGAGAGATTTAGTTCAGGTTCAGATGCCCTTGATTTGGTCGCTGAGGAGGCTTTGTCGTTTTGTGCTCCGGACCTAGATAAATTCCCGTGCTTAACATTGGGTATTGAAGCCGCTAAGACAAAAGGAACAATGCCTGCGGTTTTGAATGCGGCAAACGAGATTTCAGTGGAGGCATTTTTATCTGGCCGAATAAGTTTTACTAGGATTTTTGATATAAATCTTGAAGTCGTTAATCAGATCCCTTTTCGTTCTGCAACATGTTTAGATGTGATTTTTGACGCTGATCAGGAAGCTAGACAGATAGCGAGGACGTTGGTCTAATTACTAGCTAGGAATTAAATGAAATTCATTTTAAGGCAACAGTATGTTTGAAATCGTAGTTGAAGCTTTTAGCAGCTTGATAGCACTTGTGGTGACTTTGGGGATTTTAGTGACTGTGCATGAGTATGGCCATTTTTGGGTTGCTCGACGATGTGGGGTGAAGGTACTTACGTTCTCTATCGGATTCGGCAAGCCGTTTATGAAATGGACTGGGGACGACGGTGTCGACTATGTTCTAGCGCCGATCCCCCTCGGAGGCTTTGTTCGAATGCTGGGAGAGAATGATTTTCTGGAAGGCGATATGCGTGATTTAGATGAATGTGACAAAGCTCGGTCATTTGAATCTAAATCGGCCCTGCAACGCATCGCAATAACAGCGGCTGGACCGATTGCTAATTTTTTGCTCGCTATCGTTATATTCTGGTTAGTTAATGTTGTGTATGGTTCTTCTGGAGTATCTCCTGTTATAAGTTCTGTCATCCCTGAGTCTGCGGCCTCGGTAGCGGGTTTGGAAAAAGGAGATGAGATTCTCGCTGTGGATGGTGCATCAACTCGGATATGGAGGGATGTGTCACAACGTCTTGTAGCGAGAATGGGTGAGACGGGTTTGATCAATTTAGAAGTTTTAACTGTAAGAAACGGAGATGTAAAAAATATTTCTGTTCCCATCGAGCAGTGGATGAATGAAAGTACTGCACCTGACCCACTCAGAGAGTTAGGAATTATTGAGATTGAAATTCCTGCGATCGTAGGTGAAGTTTTCGAGGGCGGTGTTGCTAAGAAGTCAGGCCTGCTGGCACAAGACAAAATTGTGCGCGCGAGCGGGTTAAAAATTCGTAGTTGGGCTCATTGGGTAGAAGTGATTCAAGCTAGTCCGGAACTTGAGACTCGTGTTGTTGTCGAAAGAGAGGGTCAACTTCAAACGATTACAATTATCCCAGAGAGGAAAAATTTGGGTGACGGAATCTATATTGGAGTAATAGGTGCTGCGTCGGCTATAACTAGCCTCGATCAAATAATACCTGAGGAAATGCGCCGAGAGGTCTCATATAGTCTCGTCGAGGGGATTGTCCCAGCAGTGAGGGAGACTTGGGATAAAGCGCTGTTTATACTTGGCTCCGTTAAGAAAATGGTTATTGGTTTGATCTCTATTAAAAATGTAAATGGGCCAATTACGATTGCTCAGGTCGCTGGGAACACAGCAAGTTATGGTCTTAATGTATACCTACAGTTTCTTGGTTTGCTGAGCATTTCCCTTGGGGTAATGAATCTGCTGCCGATACCGGTGTTGGATGGAGGTCGGTTGCTTTTTATTCTCTTTGAGATGGTTACAGGTAGTCCGTTGCCTGAGCGCATTCAGGCATATGGTACGCAAATCGGTGTCATGCTTATTTCTGGGATAATGTTATTGGCTGTATTTAATGACGTAAATAGATTGTTCTAGGGTCCTTTTTTATCTACAAACAGTTATCTGAGCTCAATTGAATCGATAATTTTTAATGGTAGTTTAATAAAAGCCTACCTAGTTATATATTGAGAATTTTATAAGAATGAAAAAGATAATATTTTTTTTTCTAGCGATTAGTGGTTTTGCTCAGTCTGTATTCGCTCAGAACTTTACAATTACCGACATCATCGTAGATGGCTATCAGCGTATATCACCGGGAATCATTTATAATATTCTTCCTGTTGGTATTGGCGATGAAATGACTCCGGGGCTTTCTGCGCAAATCATTCGTGAGCTCTCTAATTCCGAATACTTTGATGAAATCGAGATTTCGCGGGAGGGAGATAATCTCATTGTTACTGTGTTGGAACGGCCTTCCGTCGCTGAAATTACTATAGAAGGAAACAGTGTTCTCAAAACGGAGGATATTATTGAAAACATGGCTGGCGCTGATATAGCTGAAGGGCAAATATTTACTCGCGCAGCTCTCGAACTTATTCGCCAAGGTATTCAGGACGTCTACTCGTCCAGGGGCAGATACGGCGCCGCGGTTGAAATTAATGTTGAGGAATTACCTAGGAATAGGGTAAGTATTGAGCTCGTTATCAATGAGGGCGAAGAATCTAGGATTAAAAACATAAACATAGTTGGTAACACACAATACTCTGAAGAAGAATTGCTTCAGTTGTTCGAGTTGGGAACTAAGCCTTGGTATCTTTTTCTGAGTAAGCGTGATCGTTATTCAAGAGAACAGTTTAGCGGAGACTTAGAGAGACTAGAATCTTTTTATCTCGATAATGGGTTCGTTGAATTTGGTATAGAATCTACACCGATATCGATAACGCCGAATAGAGAGGAAGTTTTTATTACGGTCAACGTCAATGAAGGATCACTTTTTGAGGTGGCAGAAGTTGATCTTGCAGGAGATCTCGTTGATGCCGAGGCGTTGCTCAGAGCGGCTCTTTTTATCCGAACGGGTCAGATTTTTTCACAAGGTTTAGTAACTGCGACTGAAGAAGTTATGGTCCAGTTTCTTGGCAATTTAGGTTATGCGTTTGCGGAAGTGACTGGTGTTCCAGAGGTAAATGATAACGGTGATACTGTCGACATCACATTTTTTGTCCAGCCGGGTAATCGGACTTACGTAAATCGAATTAACTTTAGCGGCAATGTAAGTACGGCGGACGACGTTTTGCGTCGTGAAATGAGGCAGCTTGAGAGCGCTCCAGCATCAAGCCTCCAAATTGAACAGTCCAAGGTTCGTTTAGAGCGCCTCGGTTACTTTGAAACAGTCGAGGTCGAGACTTCTGAAGTTGCCGGGATTGAGGATCAGATTGACGTTAATTATGACGTGGTTGAGCAAAATTTTGGAGCGGTGAGTTTTCAAGTTGGCACCGGTGGAGGAGGAAATTTTTTTATAAGTACAAGCCTTCAAGCTCAAAACTTTTTAGGTACCGGACGAACCCTAGGGGTCGGGATAAATAAGAGCCGCTTTCAAGAAAGCTTAAATTTTCAATATGTAGATCCTTATTTTACTCCTGACGGTGTCAGTCGTGGAATGAATCTGTTTGCGCAAAAAATCGAATCGCCGTTTAACGTGTCCAGTTTCAATACTAGCTCTTTCGGAGGGTCCGTCAGCTTTAGCTATCCCATTAGTGAAGTTGAGGTCCTTGGGTTTGATTTAGGTTTTACTCATACAGAACTAAGTGCTGGTTTAGGCTCGGTGCAGGAGATTATTGCGAGCCCAGTTCTATTTGAAGGGATTGATCAGTACATTATCACCCCAGCTAATGGAAACGTATTTAATGGCCCAGTTGTAGATTCAGTTTTAGGTAATGTTGAGAATCTTCGTGATGATCAATTGGGACGTAATTCGGAGTTAGGATTCGTCGATAAGTATGGCGATACTTTCCATAATTTTACTATAACGGGCAACTGGTTTAGGAACACTCTAAACCGAGGGCAGCTTCCGACGGCTGGATTTCTGAATAGTTTGGGGGTTGAGTTAACTCTTCCAGGTAGTGATTTGGAGTATGCAAGAATTAATTACAATGGCCAGTTCTATTGGCCAATAACACAGAATCAAGAATGGGTGTTGTCACTTCGTACCACTTTGGGTTTTGGTTTAGGGTATGGGGATACTGAGCAACTACCTTTCTTCAACAATTTTTTTGCTGGGGGATTGATTGCGTCTGGTGTGGTGCGTGGGTTTGAGGAGAATAGTCTCGGTCCTCAAAGTACCGCGGGTGCGCGATATTTGACTCAAGGCAATATAAGTCTTTTGAAGGATGACCAAGGCAACATTGTCCGAAACGAGGACGGTTCTGCTGCAGGTTATAGTAACGAGTATGGCTACCAAACAGCAAACGTGATTGATGAAAACGGCAACGTTGTTTTAGATACAAATGGTTTGCCTGAGGTAAAGTTAGCTGTAGAAAATTTTTATTTAGACAAGGATTACGACAGTTTTGGTGGTAACATACTTACGACCGCAACGTTCGAGCTTCTGTTTCCTCTTCCGTTTGTCGATGACACAAGTCGGGTGCGGTCAGCATTTTTTGTCGATGTGGGTAATGTTTTTTCGTCGACCTGCACCGAAAGGCAAAAGCGTTTGAGTAATTGTACGAATTTTGATGCAGGAGAGCTTCGTTATTCGGCCGGATTTAGTGTCACATATTTGTCACCATTTGGGCCGCTGACTTTGTATCTAGCACAGCCGTTTGGAAAAGATGGGGATGATACAAAAACTTTTGATTTTTCTGTTGGGCAAGGGTTTTAGTAAGTCATTTTTTGAGGGCGAATCTCGATTTGCGTAACGTCGGAATATAGGGAAATCAGAATACCATAAAGGCAGTTTTTAGAGCGTTACGAGCAGAAGCGTCGTGATTTAAAGATTAAAGATTAAAGATTAAAGATTAAAGATTAAAGATTAAAGATTAAAGATTAAAGATTAAAGATGCTTATTGTTAGCAATGAATGGAGGCTTGGAAGTGAACATGAAATCAAAATTGACGAGTAAGTTTTTAGCTGTCGTGAGTGTGCTTGTATTTTCTCAAAGCGTTATGGGTCAGGACGCTAAGATTGGAATACTTAACCCGCTTCAGGCGTTATTTAACTCAGATTCTGCAAGGGTAGTCCAGGAAGAACTGGAACAAGAGTTTGCTGCAGATGAGGCAAGAGCACAAGAATTGTCAACTCAGCTTAACGAATTGAGAGAGAAATTTCAGCAAGACGAAGCTGTGATGACGGAGGACGAAGTGCGTCGTATGAATTCTGATGCGCAAGACCTCCAAGTTCAATTGCAGTTGATTCAAGAACGTGTTCAAACGGCGCTTCAAGAACGAAATCAAGAATTCCTGCAAAGCATGCAGGGAGATTTAGCTACAGCGGTCAGTGATGTAGTTGCTGAAGGTGGATATGATCTTGTGTTGAACGCTGATAGTGCCCCATATTTTGCTCCGGTTTTAGACATAACTGCAAAGGTTACCGCAAAGCTTAATGAGAACACGAGTGGCGGTAATTAGATTGAAACTTGGTAGTGGCCAGTAATGACTGGTCAGAACAAGAAAATATATAGCCTCGCTTCGATTGCTAACGAAATTGGAGCGACTTTAGTTGGCGACCCTGATTTTGTTATCGTTGGGCTGTGCTCTTTACCGAAAGCTAGTCCAGATAGACTCAGCTTTCTTTCTAACAGCGCTTATAAACATTATTTAAAATCTACTACTGCGGGTGCCGTGATAGTTACGAAAGACGATCAGCTCCTCTTCTCTGGAAATAAGCTCCTAACGGAAAATCCATATTTAGCATATGCTCTTGCTTCTCGGCTTTTCGTTGATTTATCGGAAGTTCCAAGCGGCATTCATTCCAGTGCTATCATCGATTCGTCTGCAAGTCTCGCTAAAGGGGTTTTAATTGGTCCGAATGTTGTCATTGAAGAGAACGTTGTTATTGGACAACGTTGTCAGATTGGGGCTGGAGCGGTGATTGGCGCCGGCGCTCAATTAGGTGATGAGTGCTCGATCTCTGAGAACGTTGTCATTAATAAAGATGTCACACTGGGGAATCGGGTGACAATTCATTCTGGCGCTGTGATCGGCGCTGACGGTTTCGGATATGCCTTTGATGGTGAGAAATCGATTAAGATTTATCAGCTCGGGAGCGTGCGGGTTGGAAATGATGTTGAGATTGGGGCTCAAACCACTATTGATCGTGGTGCTCTTGACGACACGGTTATTTGTGACGGGGTCAAAATAGATAATCAAGTACAGATTGGTCATAATTGCCACATTGGGAACCACACGATTATCTGTGGCTGCGTTGGATTAGCGGGAAGTGTAACCCTAGGTGCCTATTGTGTAATGGGAGGGGGGTCAGGTGCTGTTGGACATATTACTCTTGCAGACTATGTTCAAGTCAGCGCTATGTCTCTGGTTAGTCAATCAATATCAGAGGCGGGAAGATATTCAGCTGGAACGGTTCAGATGAAGACTGGTGAGTGGAAAAGAGCTTCGATGCGGTTTAAGGAGCTCGATAGTATGGCAAAAAGGCTAAAGCGGCTTGAACGTACTCGATCTTAAGTAAATTGTTTATTTTGACAAGATTACAGGTAAGGATTTTATGGAAATGGACATCCAGAGCGTTAAAGAATATTTACCACAGAGATACCCGTTTCTATTCGTTGATCGGGTAGTCGAACTCGTACCTGATGACTTTATAGTGGCTTACAAAAACGTGTCCGTTAACGAGCCTTTCTTTAATGGACACTTTCCCGGAAACCCGATAATGCCGGGGGTTTTGATTATCGAGGCGGCGGCTCAAGCCGCGGGTATCTTGGGGTTTAAGAGTCAAGAAAAGAAGCCCAAAGATGGTTATGTATATTATTTCGTAGGGGTTGATAAACTCCGTCTTCGCAGACCTGTACTCCCGGGCGATAAGCTCATGCTGCGCGCTGAATTTGCAGGGCCGGGCCGTCGGGGAATATATAAATTCAATTGTGAAGTGAATGTTGAAGGTGAATCAGTGGCTTCGATGCAGATTATGTGCGCTGAGAGAAAAATTGATGTCAATTGATTCTAGTTCGCGAATCGATCCGTCGGCGAAAATAGCAGCTTCTGCTCAAATTGGACCTTGGTGTATCGTTGGACCGGATGTAACTATCGGTGAGAATTGCAGGTTAGAGTCGCACATAGTTATTCGCTCGAATACCATAATTGGTGATAACAATCATATTTTTCAATTCTGCTCAGTAGGAGAAGACCCTTCAGACAAAAAGTTTAAGAATGAAGAGGTTTGGTTAGAAGTAGAAGATAACAACACTTTTAGAGAGGGCGTTACGGTGCACCGAGGGACAGCCGTGGGTGGAGGAGTGACGCAAATCGGCAGCGACAACCTTTTTATGCCATATGTGCATATTGCTCATGACTGTCTTGTCGGCAGCCATACCGTATTTGCAAATAATGCCAGCTTGTCTGGCCATGTGGAGGTGAATGACTGGGCGATCTTGGGAGGCTACGCCGGAGTGAATCAATTTGTTAAGATTGGAGCACACTCTATGGTCGGAGGCGTTACTCATGTTGCTCATGACGTTCCAGCTTATGTGATTGTGAGTGGTCAGCCCGCGGCGGTCCGAGCTATTAACTCCATTGGATTAGAAAGACGGGGCTTTGACAAAGCCACAGTTTCAGTTCTTCGAAAAGCCTACAAGTTAATCTATCTCCGTGGTCATTCTCTAACTGAGGCGTTGGCTCAGCTTGAGATCTTAAAAGAGAATTGTGAGCCGGTCGAACTTCTAATCGATTCATTAAGATCATCAAAGAAAGGGATTCATCGTTAATCGACCTGAAAGAAAGATTTTACTTTTTAGAGAGCGTATATGGTGAGGTCGCCTAATTTTGGAATCGTAGTTGGTGAAAAGTCTGGGGATATCCTCGGTGCGGGTCTTATACGAGAACTTAGAAAGATTTACCCTGAAGCGACTTTTGTTGGTGTCGCAGGACCTGAAATGTTGGCTCTAGGTTGTGAGTCGCTCGTTCCGATGGATCGTTTGGCGGTCATGGGTTTTGTCGAGCCATTGCTAAGGCTTCGAGAACTTCTGCATATAAAACGTAGATTACGTGAACGGCTTATCGCAGATAATGTAAGCTTATTTATTGGGATCGATTCCCCCGACTTTAATCTCAGGTTGGCAAAGGAATTAAAGCTTTCTGGATTAAGAACCATGCATTATGTAAGCCCAAGCGTATGGGCTTACAGGAAAAATCGTATTTATAAAATAAAAGCAGCGGTTGATTTGATGCTTGTGCTGTTTCCTTTTGAAATTGAGGTATACGAAAAGCATAAAATTCCTGTACGTTGCGTCGGCCACCCTTTGGCAGACAAGATTGGGTTTGAGGAAAGTAAGGAAACTTGCCGCACAAAGCTTGGCATAAACCCCGAAGAATCAATTACATCGTTTTTACCTGGGAGTCGTAAAGGAGAAATTATAAGACTCGCCCCGATATTTCTCTCTGTTATATCAAGGATTTTGAAAAAAGATCCCAATATGCGTTTTATAATGCCATTTAGCGGCTCTGAATCTATGTCTTTGCTTAAAAAATATTTAAGCGAGTGTGATATTTCGGTGAAAAACTCGATCCTTCTCATTGATGATTCTCTGGCAGCAATGAGCGCAGCAGATTTAGTTGTTCTTTCGTCTGGTACGGCCACGCTTGAGGCGTTGCTTTTAAGAAGGCCAATGATTGTATGTTATCGTCTCGCGGCTTTAAGTTTTTTTATAGCTTCGCGCTTAGTAAAAATACCCTTTGTAGCACTACCAAATTTACTCGCAAACCGAGAAATAGTCCCTGAGTATATTCAGGGAGCTTTGAGTGAAGATGTTCTTTTTCGTGAAATAGAAAAATTTTATTCGACATCAGGAATAAGCCGCGAGTTATTAACGGTCTACGAAAGGATTCATCTTTCTCTACGTCTTGACGGGTCTGCGAAGGCAGCCCAAGCCGTTGTTTCGATAATGAATGCTGACTGATAACATGACTGCTAGCGTTGCGTCAGCTGATATGTGTGAGAATTGCCGTTACATTGCAGGTACCGATGAAGTCGGGCGTGGAGCACTTGCAGGGGATGTTATTGCCGCCGCTGTCATTCTCGACGATAAGAAACCTATTTTAGGCTTGTCGGATTCAAAAAAACTAACTGCAAATAAACGTGATTCTCTATATAACGTTATTCTCACACAAGCATTAGGGGTGTCTATCGGCCGCGCCTCCGTCTCAGAAATAGACGAACTTAATATCTTACAAGCAAGCCTACTTGCGATGGAGAGGGCGGTTAGTAGCCTGAGTATATTGCCTGAATATGTTTTAGTGGACGGGATTCATTTGCCAAATTGGAATTATAAGAGTCAGGCGATTATCAAAGGGGATCAAAAGGTCGCTTCTATTGCAGCGGCATCAATTGTTGCCAAAGTGTTTAGAGATCGAGAGCTTATAAGTCTTGATTCAGTTTATCCGCAGTTTGATTTTTGCGCTAACAAAGGGTACCCCACCAAAAAGCATTTGCGCGCTTTGGTTAAGTATGGCCCATGTTCGATTCACAGGCTTTCGTTTGCTCCGGTATTAAAAAATGTAAGAGCTGATCCAGCTTTTTGATCAACTTTTGAGTAGCATTAATGTATATTTCTATGTTATTTAGTTGAGGTTTATAACACTATAATCGCAGGAGTTCGTAAAACTTTAGTTGGCTACTATGTTAAAAGAAAAGATAAGAAAAGAGGATTGTTTGGCTTCTAAACAGAGCTCTTTCCCCCACCTGCGAGTCCATACAGAATTTTCCATTACGGATGGTATCGTCGCAATTGCGCCATTGATGGAGCAGTTATTGGTCCAGGAAATGCCATCAGTTGCGATTACCGATATTGCCAACCTGTTTGGATTTATAAAATTCTATAAGGCGGCGATAGCCAGCGGAATCAAACCATTGTGTGGTACTGAGATTCTTGTGGCTAATAAGCAAAATAGTGCTACAACAAAACTTGTGTTGCTGGCGAAGAATAAGAGAGGTTATCAGAATTTAACGAGACTTCTTTCAGACTTTTATGTGACTGACCGTGGCGATGTGTCTCTCTCTATTGATCAACATAATTTGAGTGGATACACGGACGGGTTGATTGCTTTATCAGGGGCTCAACAAAGTGACATAGGGGTCACATTACTGAACGGTGAACTGAAGGCTGCTGAAAATGCTTTGGTCCGCTGGATGGATCTTTTCCCTCAGAGTTTTTACCTTGAAGTGCAGAGGGTGGGACGGCAAGGTGAGGCCGAGTATATAAGCCGCGTAATTGAGTTAGCAGCAAAGGCGAGCTGTCCGATTGTTGCTACGAATGACGTTAGATTTTTGAATCATGCTGATTATGAAGCTCATGAAGTCCGTGTGTGTATAAATGAAAAGCGTAATTTAGACGACCCCCGGCGGAAACGGGAAAATACAGATCAACAGTATTTGAAAACCGCCGACGAAATGCTTGAGCTCTTCGCGGATCTACCCGAAGCTCTAATTAACGCTTGCGAAATAGCTAAACGATGCAACCTTATTTTAGATATCGGTACTCCGAAACTTCCAAATTACCCAGTGCCAGAGGGAAAAACGTTAGAGGAGTATTTTGTTGAAGTCAGCAGATCAGGTTTGCAGAAACGCTTGCTGAGTTTGTTTGGAGAGGTTGACCCTGATAGCAGCCAGCTTAAACCTTATTGGGATCGGTTAGATTTTGAGCTAAGTGTTATAAAAGATATGGGCTTTACCGGTTACTTTCTTATAGTGATGGAATTTATTCAGTGGTCTAAAGATAACGGCATACCTGTAGGTCCAGGTCGGGGCTCCGGCGCAGGATCGATCGTGGCATATGCTCTAAAAATCACCGACCTTGATCCATTGGAATACGATTTGTTGTTCGAGCGCTTCTTGAACCCGGAGCGTATTTCCATGCCTGATTTTGACGTCGATTTCTGTATAGAAGGTCGCGATCGTGTAATTCAACATGTTTCCGATTTATACGGTAAAGAGGCTGTAGCTCAAATTATCACGTTTGGGACCATGGCGGCTAAGGCCGTGATAAGGGATGTCGCACGGGTGCAAGGGCACTCGTATGCCCTAGGCGATAAGTTGTCGAAACTAATTCCTTTTGTGCCCGGGATAACCCTGAAGGCGGCTTTGGATTCAACTCCTGAATTGAGCCAGTTCATAGATGAGAATATCGATGCACAGGAAATCATGGAGATGGCTTTCGCGTTGGAAGGTTTAACTCGGAACGTTGGGAAACATGCTGGGGGGGTAGTTATTGCTCAGACTAAGCTTACAGATTTTTCTCCCTTATACCGCGACCCCAATGGTGAGAGTGTAGTTACTCAGTTTGATAAAGACGATGCAGAGACAGTTGGGCTTGTAAAGTTTGACTTCCTTGGGTTGCGTACCTTAACGATAATTGACAATGCGCTTAGAATGATAAACTCGTCAATTGAGGGAGAGCTCGTAACTTTAGAAAATTTACCCTTGGACGATACGCGTGTTTACGAATTACTTCAAAGAGGCGAAACAACAGCTGTTTTTCAACTTGAATCTCGAGGGATGAAGGATCTCATTAAGCGTCAAATGCCGAATTGTTTTGCGGACGTGATAGCACTAGTTGCTCTTTTTCGTCCTGGGCCATTGGAATCGGGTATGGTCGACGATTTTGTCGATCGCAAGCACGGAAGAACTCAAGTTGTTTTTCCTCATCCTGAGTTAGAGCCCGTATTAGCCGACACCTATGGAGTTATCCTTTATCAAGAGCAAGTAATGAAGATTGCGCAAGTCCTAGGTAATTATACTTTGGGTGCTGCTGATATTTTAAGAAAAGCAATGGGCAAAAAAGATCCCAAGGAAATGGCTAGGCAGAGAAGCCTTTTTACTGATGGAGCTGTGAAGAGAGGGGTTGATAAAATACTTGCAGAGTCTATTTTTGACCTAATGGAGAAATTTGCAGGTTACGGTTTTAACAAATCGCATTCTGCGGCGTACGCATTAGTTTCGTATCAAACCGCATGGCTTAAAACTCATTATCCGGCATATTTTATGGCTGCAGTGTTATCCGCTGAAATGCAAAATACAGATAAAATTGTTACTTTGATCGACGAGTGCAATGCCTTGGGTATAACTATAATTTCCCCCGACGTAAATATGGGAGAGTTTCTATTTACTGTTAATAAAGAAGGTCACATTGTTTATGGTCTCGGTGCAATAAGAGG
>MDTG01386662.1_pt1 | contig 27376 bp, 25 predicted proteins | sample 811421 | NCBI WGS metagenome assembly MDTG01 (sample SAMN05326645, study PRJNA326480) | marine metagenome | isolation source: seawater | place: Pacific Ocean: South East | collected 2011
ACATAACATACACCCTACATTTGTTCAAAATCTTCTCAATGAAAAAAAATTTTTATTTAAAGATATTTTTTCTATTTTAAATTTTTTAAAATCTAAAGATTCAAAAAAATTTGATCCAAATATTTTTGATAATTTTTTTTTAAAAACAAATCCCATCAAAAAAACTTCGAATATTAATTTAAAAAAAGAAATAAATTTATATTGTAATAATCCAATGATAGATAAAATAAAGATAAACTCTAAGGAATCGTTTAAAAGCGCCTCTTTAAATTTTAATAAATACGTAAAATCAAATCACTATGACTTTTTGTTTATCTGTCATCCATACAGACTAATGACTGAATTTAAGACAATACAAAACTTAAATAAAAAAATAATATTACCCAATTTTAATATTTTAAATACAAACGAAAAAAAAGATATGAATCTTAACTTTTATAATTATTATTTCTCTGATAAATTTTTCATAAATAAAAATTATTGTAAATATAATAAAAATTTAGTTCTAATTTTTGCCTTATCATATTGTATCATAAATAATATTGAAAAAATTAATTTATATGGTCTATCAAAGAATGATGAAAATAAAAAAATTATTAAGTTTATTGATAAATATGTAAAAAACAAAAAACTTAATTCTCAGATTTTAGTCAAGTGAATTTTTTATAAATTTCGATAGTATTTTTTGCAACATTTTTTAAATCAAACTTTCTTAAGTATATGTCATTAAATTTTTTTAAATTTGGTTTTTTCTTATAAAACTGGATAATTTTTTTTGAGAAATAAGTAAAATTTTTATTATCAACTAGATAACCATTTTTATTATTTTTAATTAGATCGATTCCTCCTTTTGTTTTAAAACTAACTATTGGTAAATATGAGGCCATTGCCTCGATCAATGTAATTCCAAAGGACTCTATTCTAGCCATGTTGGCATAAACATGTGATCTTTTATAATATTTTAATAAAATATTATTTGGAAAAGTATAATCCTCATCATTCTTAATCTCATCTAAAATTAAAAAGTTATCTTTATTTTTTTGGTAAAATAATTTTTTTTTTAGTTGGTTAGTATCTCTGCCAATTATTATCCATTGAAATTTAATTTTGTTAATTAAATGTTTAGAAACTTTTTCAATTAAATCAAAACCCTTTTTTTTTTTCTGCAAACCTTCCTATGGTTAAAATTGTTAGGTATCTATTTCTTTCTATTTTTATTTTTTTTACTTTTTGAAAATCAACGGCATTAGGAATATTGAAAATTTTTTTTTTATCAACCTTTAAAAGCAGAAGATCTCTTTTTATATTTTGAGATATAGAAAAAAAGATATCAATTTTTCTTATTGTCTTTAAGAATAACTTATTATATTTTTTTTTTTAGCCTGTAACCATAGCCGATATTTTTTTGTATTTGAATGTCAGCACCTTGAAAAGTCACTGCGATTTTTTGATTAAGTTTATTTAAAACCAGAATAAATAACAATGTTTTATAATTTAGTGAATGAAAATGCCAAATGTCATATTTTTCTTTTTTTATAAGTTTTTTAAAATAATTAAAATAGAAAAAAGTGAAATCTAAATTAAGATAGTACTTAAACAAATACACAATGTTTATAAGGTAAAGTGGTAAAACTTTTATTTTATATTTTTTTTTTTTTATAACAGTATTTTTAAGTAAAAAAATATCCACTTTATGTTTTTCAGAAATTTTATTACCTAGATTATGTGTTTGTATTTCTGCTCCACCAATAATAGGTAAAAATGTTGAAGGTATAAATGCTATTTTCATTAATTTTTGTTAAAAAAATTTTTTCCTTGATAAATAATATGGACTAAGAACAAAATACTAATTATAAATAAATTCTGCTTATTCTTTAATCTTATTTTTGTCTCTTCGATCAACCTTTTTAAAAAAGACATGCTTTCGGATATTCCGCCCGGAGAAAAGTAACCTATTAATTCATCTTTTTTTGTAGCCATACCTTTGAATTTATATTTCTCTATAAGTCTGTAAATTAGATCTCTGTCTGCACAAAATTTAAAATTATTATCATAAAGACCAACTTTTTTTTGAGTATCCTTTTTAATAAAAAATCCCACTGAGTGTGCTGAATATATATTAAATTTCCATTTTATTTTTTCAGGCCAAAATCCACATAATATTTTGTTTTTATAAACTGTACCAAATAAAAAATTTATCTTTTTAAATTTTTTGAAATATCTTATTATAATTTTTAAACTATTTTTTTTATAATAATCATCAGAATTTAATATTCCAATATATTTGCCATTAGCTAAAATCAAACCTTTATTCATTGCATCATAAATTCCATCATCTTTTTCACTTATCCAGTAATCAATTTTGTCAGAATTTTTTTTTATAATTTTTAAAGTTTTGTCTTTTGAACCACCATCTATTATTATATGTTCTAGATTTACATCTTTTTGATTTTGAACACTTTCTATGCATCTTCGCAAGTTATTAGCACCATTTTTGACTACAGTGATAATAGAGATTAATGGCCGTCCTCGACGAGAGGTTTTAAATTTTTTTTTTGTTCTAAGTCCACCATGTTTTTTTTTACCATTAAATTTATGAAACAAATAACTTTTATAAAAGTATTCTTTTTTTTCTAAGTCAACAATTTGATTTCCAAAAAAATTTTTTCTCATTTTTTTGAAGATTTGTATGGTATGTTTATTAAATTGAATGAAATATTCATCTTTTTAAAAGCATAAGTTAAAGATGAACTTGAAGATAAATAGATTGAACCAACTTTAATTTTTTCCAAATTATTAACAAAATTTAATTGCTCTTTTTTATTATATTTAGAAATAATATCCGTTTTTTTTGGATGATATTTTAGATATATCTTATTGAATTTTTTTCTAAAATTAGCATCATATAAAATCTGATTAATTATATCTTCTCCATCATGTAACCCTAGAAATATGAGACAATTCTTGTTTGCCTTATCAATTATAGGTATTAACTTTTTATTTAAATTATCAAAATTACACGAATTTTTTCTAAAAATAGCTGAAATTTTTTTTTGATAAATTTTTTTGGTCTCTTCATAAACATAAAGAATTTTATCTGGCATAAAATTATTAATCTTTGATTTATTTATTATCTCTAACCAGGGAGTATTTTCACCAAATATACCGTGTTGATAACCGATCATTCGAATTTTTGAATTAATAGATTTTATTGTTTTAGTCATAAAAAATCCTAAATTATACTCAAATAAAAAATAATGGAATTCTTTAAAATTACCCCTATTTTTAAATATCTTTATTAATGGTTTTTCATAAATTTTAATTTTTAAAAGGTTTAACAAAGATATCAAAAAATAATGCTGAAATAGTGTTTTAAAATCAATTTTATTGATAATTAAATTTTTTTTTTCTATTTCCTTTATTAAACCTATTTTTTTTAGTGATATTAAATAATCAAATACTAAATCTTTAATCAATAACTCTTGCTCAGCATGGAAAAAGTTTTTTTTAGATAAATTTTGAATCTTTTTGATAAGAGTAAATAGATTTGTATCAGTATGAGTTTCATCGCCAATTAGAAAATTTAAGTATTTAGGATTTTTAACTTTATACAATCTATTTTTAAATCCAATATTCATAATTGGATAAATGCTAAAACCAACCTGTTTTCCAAGGTAATTTTTTTTGAAAAATAATTTTAAGTACGATGTTATAAATAAAACTTTGAATAAAAACCTTGTTCTTGATAGAAAATACTTTAATCGAAAGTTGATATTTTTATTTTCATTTTTATAAGCATTATAAAACCTAAATTTTTTGAATAACTGAAAGTATATGTTAATAGCGTATTTTTTGTCTGAAATAACCTCAATATTGTATTTTTTATCTAAATGTAATCTTTTTATTTCTAAAATACACTTTACTTTATCAAATAAATTTATTTTATCGTCTCTAAAATTTGCTATTTCTGAATATAGTAAATATTTTAGTGGCAAAAACTTAGTAAATTTTTTCAAATATAGCAAAATCTGAGTAGATATAATTTTATTATAATAAAAGTTATATTTTTTAATATTTAAATTAAACGTTAAATCTTTATAATTTTCTAAGGTGATATTGCCCGTATCAATTTTAATTACGTAACAATTTTTTCTCTCTATTTTTAGATTGGATGATATATCCAATATTATTAATTTTTTTTTATCTTTCATAAAGTTTTAAGGTTTTTTCTGCACATTTTCTCCAGGTGAATTTTTTTGCGTGCAGAATCCCAGGAGAAATTTTATAATCATTGATTGAGTTTATAGCTTTTATAATAGCATCTGAAATTTCCGACGAATTATTTTGATCAAAAATGAATGCAGCCTCACCACAACTTTCTTTAAGTGATATTGAATTACTGGCAGCCACTGGACAACCAAATGACATCGCTTCAATAATTGGAATACCAAATCCCTCGTACAAAGAAGGGTAAACTAAGCATGCAGCTTTTTTATATAATTCAATTAAATTTTCATCGCTTCCTTGTTTGTATAAGATTAGATTTTCTATTTTTTTTTTTTTGAAAATTTCTTGTTCTATAATATTGAACTTGCCTCCACCGAAACACACAATCTTAAAATTTTTTTTTAATTCATAGCTATTTGAATAAGACTCAATAAAACCCATGAAATTTTTGTATTTATCCCTACCACCGATATATAAAATAAAATTCTCTCTTTTTTTCTTTGAAGAATCCTTTTCACTGAATAAGTGGTCATATCCATGATATATAACCTCTATTTCTTTATTGTTAATATTGTAATATTTTTTCAAATCGTTTTTTGTGTTTTCAGAAACACAAATTATTTTATCTGCTTGATCTAAACTTTTCTTTTTGGGTCTCCAATTTTTATCGAATCCATAATCTTTATGAAATTTTTCGTGTATTAGATCGTGTACAGTCACAACTTTTGTTGTTTTTTTTTTACATAAAAAATCACCATAATAAGTTTGGTGATACACATTTGGATCAAACTTTCTTGAGTTAAAATTTGTGATTTTATTATTGAGAATATTAAATAAGTAATTGGTGAATCTTGGTTTTTTTTTGATATATACTGCAAATATATCATCTTTAAATTTTTTATAATCTCTTAGCATTGTGTTGAAATGAATAGGTGAAGAAATAAAGTTATTTATTCCGATTTCATCAAATTGTTTAGATAAATTAATAATATATCTTGAAATTCCACCAGCATTTTGATGGTAGAAAATTTTATGATCGAAAAAAATTTTCATTTGAAAAATTTTAAAGCTTTGTTTTTGTTTTTGTCATGAATTAAATTATTTTAATATTATTTTTACAAATTTATTTTAATATAATTTTCAAATCGTTATTAATATTATTATTAATTTTAGCGTAGGTGTTGCAAAAAAATTTTATATTTTGTTGCGTAGTTTTATTAAGCCACCAACTTTCTATATTATCATAAACTGAATTAATATGCTGAGCAGCACTTAATGGATTTAAATGTAGGATTTTACTATCAATTAATAACTTAAGAAGAGGTTTACTATCATCTCTTATCGGCTCTAATTCATAATTAGTTATTATAATTGTAGGAATATTCATAGCTAATGATTCAAGATAACTTGTTCCTAAATTAGTTGATAAGACAATTTTAGAATTTCTCATTAATTCAAATATATTTTTCTCTCCAAAATCAAATCTTAAATTGGGAAATTTTAATTGGAATCTTTGATGTTCATGCCACCCTAAATCTTGGTCTCTAAGTCTTATTTTTAAATTTTTTTTTAAGTTACAATTTAGATTATTAATCAAAAGAAATATATTATCTATATATTTAAAATTATGACTTGATCTATTAGCTGAGTCTAATTTATGGATATATTTTTGTCTTGCTTTAATCATTAAAAGTATATCTCTTTTTTTCTTAAATAAACTAAATTTCACTGTCTTTATAGGTTTTAAAAAGCCAATAGGAATAATTTTGTCTGGAAATTTATTTGAGTTCCAACCATAACTGAAATATTTGTCAGAAACTTTTATTTCAAAATCTTCTCCCCAATGTTTGTCATATTGACCTACACACCCTCCGTGTTGTCCTGAAAATAATTTAGCACCTTTTTCTCGAGATAAGCCAATATAAAAAGAAAGGAAAGTGTTAGATTGAAAATTTGTAATAAAAACATTTTTAGGATTTAATGGTAAATTAGACTTAATTATTTCGTCGCATAAAAAGTCAAATTTTTCTAAAAAAGTCTTTGGAATATGATGAACTAACTCTTCTAATAAGAACTTTTCAAATAAATTATCACATTTAAAATTTATTTTAAAATCTTTTCTACTTTTATTTTCAGTTAGATTTTCAGTTTCTAAATTATGTATATAGAAACAAGGTAATTGTTTTAAACTAAGATTTAGCTTTAAATTATTGTAAAATCCTAAATAATTTCTCATTATAATAATTTTATTATTCCTAGTTAGCTTAGAATAAAATTTTAAAAAAAATTTTTTAAAAATTTTTTTTAAGTTCCCAATTAATTGTTTAAAACGTAAATTTTTTTTGATATCTTCTTTAACAACAATTCCAACATTTTCATTTTTTTCCAAAAGTTTAACAATATCTAATTTGCATTTATTGTTTTTATCAAGAAACAAAAAAATTTTTGAAAACAAAATATGATTATAATAATCCTGGCTAATTTTTCTTTTATAATCTTCAATACTCAAAAAATTAAAGTTATTATCAATATTAGAGAGAATCTCTGTATATAAATTCTGATTTTCGGCGTGTGTTTCAGAGATTTTCCACTTATCATATAAATTTATACAAAATGTCATTATCCATGGTCCAATTATTACTTCCCAAAAATTAATTTTTTTTTCAATTTTATGAAATTTATTTAATGATATTACTAGGTTATCCAAAATTTTATTATATAACTTATCTAAATAATTATAATCACTAAGAAAATTTTCGTATTTTTTCCAAAATTGATTTTCGATTTTACAATAATCATTAAGCAAATTATTTTTATAATCAAAAAAATTACAATGATTGCCCAAAAATGTGTATTCCTCATTATTTTCAACTCTTTTGTTAATATCAAATTTGGTTTTTATAAGTTTTTTTTTAATCATTAATTAAAATGTTTGTGGAAAACCAACTCTTCTTTTGAAATTTTAAATTTGTTTTTTTTATAAAAAATTAACGATTTTTTGTTGTTTGATTGTGTGCCAACCTTTATATATTTAAATTTCTTATAATAAATTTTCTCAATAAATTTTATCAATTTTTCACCCAACCCTTTTCTTTGATATTTTTTATCTATAGCTATAAGGTCAATGACTATTTTCTTTCTATCAAATAACAGGAGTATAAATCCTGCAATCTTATTACAATGCTCCACTAAATATAGTGCATCTCCTCTTTTTTTTTTGAAAAAATTACTAATCCATTCTGATTTTATAATTCCTGCATATTTTTTAATTTTATTATCCAGATTAAATCTACTTGAATTTAAATTTTTAATAGCAATTTTCTGGACTTGAGCTCTGTCTTTGAGTTTTGCTTTTCTTATGTTTGAAATTTCTTGTCTAATTTTGCCTAATTTTTTTTTTAAAATTATACTTTTATTAATATATTCAAATTTTTTTTTTTTTAATTTTAAACGACTCTTCCTATCATGGTGATTTATTTTTATATATAAAAAATTAATATTTTTTGGATAATCCTCTTCTTTAAAATTTAAATTTTTGCATTGATAAGAATTTTTACTAATTATTTTAGATAACCACTCATCTTTTGCAAAACTATCACTTATTTTCATCGAAAGTTTTGTATAAATCCTTATACCATTTAATATAATTTGGATATCCTTTTTCCAATGACCAGGAAGGTTCATAATTTAACAAATCTTTTGCCTTGTCAATATTAAGTGTACCACGTATTGGAACTAGTTTATCTCTTTTTTTATAAGTTACTTTTAAATCATTAAAATGAATTTTTAAAATGTCTAGCATTTGATTTATTTTTCTAGAGGACCCATAAGTGATATTAAATGTTTCTTTATCTGATTTATTTGTTTCGATAATTTTTCTAACTCCTGTTACCAAATCATTTATGTAAGTAAAATCAAGCTTTTCTTCGCCATCACCATCTATTCTAAGATCTATTTTACTTAATGCATTTTCTATAAAGATTTGGCCAACTCTCCTACTTATACATCTTTCTCCATAAAGGGCTGAGGGTCTTATAATTGTATAATTCAAATCAAATACTTGTCCATAAGCCTTGACTATTTTTTCACCTGAAAACTTTAAAGCTGCATAAATACCTAATGGGTCACAATTATAATTTTCATCTACCTCTTCTGCTTTAAAATTACCGTAGACCATACTTGATGAAAAATAAATAAATTTTTCTATTTTGTTTTTACAATTATCCAATACATTTTCTAAAGTTCTTAAGCTGTGATCGAAGGTAGTATGAGGATCTTTATTTGACCTATTTGCGTGGGATACTGCAGCTAAGTGAATAACTATATCTGGTTTCATCTTATCGAAAATTCTTGAAGTAGCATGGTAATCTCTTAAATCCTGAATTATGAAATTAATTTTATTTTTTTTAATTATTTTTAATCTGTCTTCTATTATGGCTTTAGATAAGATTGGATTGGGTAAGTTATCTGAGTTGTTTTTTAGAGAATATAAATTATTTATTTGTAAACTATCTACTATTGTCACATCATAATTTTCAATGAAATCTTTTGCTAGATTATGCCCAATAAACCCACATCCACCAGTTATCAAAATTTTTTTCATATAAGTATTATTTAAATTATCATAAAAATTTTTTAAATAGATTTTTTAATTTTATAAAAATATAAACTAAAAAATTGGTATTGACGTTTAGTCTGTCTCCTGGGGATGGAGCATATCCATCAGTATAAATACTCGGAAATGAAGGAGAATAAATATTTTTTTCTTTAAATCTAAAATCAAAGAAAGGTTTATCAAAGTGGGTATAAGCGAATAAACCTAATATCTCATTATCACCCCATCTATATTTATAATCACCCCCATAATCATTCGCAAAATTTAAATACTCCTTAATTGGGTATTTTAAGATTTGTGGTATATTATAAAGTTCACAATTACCACATTTGTATTTTAAATTATTTATCTGATTTTCATCATCGTTCTTGAGTGCTTCTCTTAAAATTTTACTTTTTGGCACATATCCAAATTTTTTAATGTAACTTTTGTAAAACTCCCAAATATTTTCTCTTGTTTCTTTCTGTATCTTTAGAGATACGCCATCTCCATCAGCATAAGCCGTGGCCATTTCATATTCATTAAGTATATCAAATAAATCAAAATCAATTTTTTTTTTAAACCAAGATTCGTCATCAAATTTCATCAAATAGTCAAACTTTGCCATATCTGCTGAAAAACAACCTTTCTCACCAAAAGATACGATATTTGTAGAAAATCTAAGAACATGCAAATAGCCTATTCTTTTTTTTGGAAAACGATTTTTTACATAATCGTTATAAGTTCTGTTGTAAAATAGCTCAGACTCTTTTATATTTTTTGGAACTCCATAATCTACCTCCCTTAAATAAATATTTTTACTAATATCATTATTAATTTCTTTCATCTGTTTTTTTGAGATAATATTTCCGAATGTATGGAGATATATTGGATAATCAAATTTATTGTTCCAATTTTCATAGAATAATTTTAAAGTCTTTTTTAGTATTTTCACTCTTGCTACTAATATAATAATGCCAGCGTTATATTTTTTCATTTTTTAAAATTTGTTTAATTTTCTTGACCATAAAATCAATCATTCTCAAACTAATATGAGGGCCTATTGGTAAAACAATCATATTATCACTAAACTTTTCTGCATTTTTAAATTTAGCTTCCTTATATCCATACTTTTTTTTGTAATAAATCAATCTAGGAACTGGATGTGGATAGTAAACACTACTTCCAATATTATATCTTTTAAATTCTAAAAGAATTTTACTTCTTATATCACTTTTGATGTTTTTAATGATCAAAGGAAAACAATAAGGTGAAATTTTGTAATTTTGGTAATTACTCAAATTAATTAATTCTAGTTTTTTTTCGGATTTTAATTTATTGAAAAAGTATTTGTAATTTATTTTTCTTTTTTGAATAAAGTTATTAATTTTTTTTAATTGTTCTAAACCAATTGCAGAATTTATTTCACTGAGTCTATAATTAAGACCAAGTAATGGTACATTATAAATACCTGGAAACTTTCTTTTATCAAATGATTTATCTACCCCAATACTTCTTATAATCTTAATTTTTTTGGCCAATTTTTTGTCCTTGCAGATCAACATTCCACCTTCAGCTGTAGTCATGTGTTTTGCTGGATAAAAAGAAAATGCACCAGCATCACCAAATAAACCAACATGTCTTTTTTTTATTTTTGAACCAACAGCAAGTGCACAATCTTCCATAACTTTTAAATTATATTTTTTCGCAATTCTCATTATTTTAATCATATCAACGGGAATACCCAAGTAATGTACTATTGAAATAGCTCTTGTTCTTTTATTAATTTTGTTTTCTATTTTATTTGTATCGATGTTACCGTCATGCTCATTGGAATCGACAAAAACAGGTTTGGCTCCTGTAAGTTCGATTGCATGTGCCGTAGCTACATGAGTTTGTGAGGAAACAATAACTTCGTCTCCCTTTTTAAGCCCTAATGCCAAGTAAAAAAGGTGCATAGCAGCAGTGCAGGATGAAACGCTTATTGCAAACGGTGCTTTTGTAAAATTTGCGAACGACTTTTCAAATTTTTGCATAAATTTTCCATGAACGAGAATTGGTGATTTTAAAACCATTTCTACAATCTTTTTTTCTTTATTATCTAAAAGTGGTTTGCCAAATGCTATTATCATATTATAATTTTCTCCAATTTCTTAATTTTATAGACTTTTCAATATTTATACAATGTTCAGTAATTTTGATTAGATTATTTTTTTCCTTTTTTAAAAAAATCTTATCTTTTTTTTTTATTGAAATTAATTTATTTACAAAAATTTTTAAATTTTTTGTTTTTATATTTTTAATATTATTAAATCTTAAAATTTTTTTCTTATTTTTTTTATTTATTAACAAAAAATTATTTAAATCATAAATTGATGTTGCTTTCGTACCATAAATTTTCAGAACATGATGATGTGGCGTTATAGACCCAAAGTTTGATATAAGATTTATAGTTGACCCATCCAGACATTTAATTATTGAGGAAACACAATCAGAAAATTTTAAACCGTAAACTTTTGTGGAAATATTATTTCCATGTGAGATGACGGAATCAAGTTTTTTGCCAGTTAATTCAATAATTAGATCAATTAAGTGAACTCCGCCACCATGAGTTACAGAGTAATTTCGGATTTTTCCACGCCACCCTTTAATAATTTTCTCTATTCTTCCATAGTTATAATTTGCTTCGATTAAATATATTCTTCCAAAATAATTATTTTCAATTTTTTTTTTTAAAATTTTGAAAAATGAATTTTCTCTTAGTACGAAATTTGAAGATAAATAAATTTTTTTTTTTTGCTCTACTTTTTTTTTTATAAAATTAAGCTCCTTTAATTTTAAACATAGTGGTTTTTCAACAAAAATATGCTTATTATTTTTTAAAGCCTTTTTTACATGAGAAAAATGATAATTATCATAGGAACAAATACAAACTAAATCTATATTTGAATTAAGAAATATTTCATCTTCGTTAGTCACTTCAAATAATTTTTTTGTGCTTATATTGTTATATAAAAATTTAATTTTTTTTTTATCAAAATCATAAAAAAAAATCTTATTAACATTTTTAATTGTGATAAGATTTTTCAAATGTTTAAAACCAACACCCAAGCCTATGACACCTACATTAATTTTTTTCATATCTTATTTTTTCCATACATCTTAAAATTTTAGCTAATGAATATTTTTGGCAATTTTTAAAATTAATAAAGAGTTTTTTAATCCTAACTAAGTCTTTTTTATTATCTAATGCAACTGTCTTCCTACTCAGATTAACTTTGTTTTTGAAATTTTTAATTTTGAACTTTTTTTTATTTTTATAAAAGAAACTTGTTACATGTTCCAAGTCTTCTTTTTTAAAAGATTTGAAATTTTCCCTATAAACTTTACTACTTATTATCTCGACTGATTGTCCTTTTGGAAAAGATCGAGGACAAACATTTGTAACAATGTCATATTTTCTTAAACTTTTAAAATTTTTTAATTTCATAATAATATTTTTGTCAATTAGTGGGCTATCTGCTGATAGACGCATGAAATAATCAGTTGAATTTTTTTTTAAAGCTAGAAAATATCTTAATCCAACATTTTTTAAAGGACCTCTAAATATATTGATTTTTTTTATACTACAATACTTAGCGATTTCATTATCCATTGATTCTTTAGATGTTAAAATAATAATATCTCTATGAAAAAATATTCTTTTTAATTTATCAACTATTATGTCGAGTGTATTTTTTTCTTTTTGAATATTAATTAAAACTTTACCTGGCAATCTACTTGAAGTCATTCTTGCTTGGATAAACACTTTCATAATTTTAGAGCTCAAATTTATTATTTTTTGATTTAAACAAATTAAATAAATCAATCAGATTTGAATTTTTTTTTGAAATTTTAATAATCTTATTCAAGCCTAATTCTTTAATTTTATCATGTTTTACAGCAACTATGACAGCATCGTATTTATTACCAAATATTTTTTTTGATATTTTTAATTTCTCAGATCTCTTAAATATTTTTGGGTCAATTATTGGATCTACAAGATCTACTCGATAATCTTTTTTTATTAATTTAAATAAAGTTAAAGATTTAGAATTCCTAAAATCAGGAATATTTTCTTTGAAAGCAGCCCCAAGGAATAAAATTTTATCTCTTTTTTTTATAATTTTTTTAATTTTCTGGAAAATATATTCAGGCATGTGATCATTAATTGCTCTACCCTTTAATATGAGTTTTGGGTTATAGCCAATTTTCTTTGATTTATAGGTTAAATAATATGGATCTACGCCAATACAATGCCCACCTACTAAGCCTGGTCTAAATTTTACAAAATTCCATTTTGATCCTGCAGCATTCAAAACTTTTTGAGTATTAATTTTTAATTTACTAAATATTATTGATAATTCATTTATGTAAGCAATATTTAAATCTCTTTGTGTATTTTCAATAACTTTTGCAGCTTCTGCTATGATAATGCTTTCTGCTTTATATGTCCCAGCTTTAATAATTTTTGAATAAAGATTATTAATTATTTCAGAAGTTTTTTTATTTGATCCGCTAGTGATTTTTTTTATTTTAATTAAAGTGTGTTTCTTGTCTCCAAAATTTATTCTTTCAGGGGAATATCCACAAAAGAAATCTTTGTTGTAAGTGAGTCTAGAATTTTGTACCAAAATAGGTACACAAAAATCTTCGGTACAACCTGGATAAACTGTAGACTCATAAATAACAATATCATTTTTTTTTAAATATTTACCAACCAATTTGCTGCTATTTCTTAAAGGCTTTAAATCTGGAATTTTATTTTTTTTTATGGGTGTTGGGACAGTAATTATATAAACATTGCAACCATTTAAAAGATTCTGGTTACTTGTAAAATAGATATTTTTTTGTTCTTTAAGCTTTGATTTTTTAAATTCATTATTTCTATCATTAAAATTATTAAGTTCCTTTACTCTTTGATTGTCTGCATCAAATCCGATAACCTTATAATATTTTGAAAATTCGACTGATAAAGGAAGCCCAACATAACCCAGGCCAATTATACAAATTTTCTTTACTCTAAATTTCATTAATCTTACCGTTATTAATATTTATAGTTTTATCAAAATTCTTAATAACTTTTGAGTGATGAGAAATAGAAATTATAGTTAAATCTGGATAATTCTCTTTTAAATTTTTTGTTATAATATTTTCATTTTCTGTATCCAGATTGCTCATGGCTTCATCCAAAAATAAAATTTTTGGATCGTTATACAATGCCCTAGCAATACCAATTCTTTGCTTTTGTCCTCCTGATACTCTTATACCTTTATCACCAACTTTCGTGTTAATACCATCTGTTAATGACTTAATAAAATTTTCCAAAGCACATATTTCCAAAATTTTATCAATTTTTTTTAAATTAATATCATCTTCATTTTCAGCAAAAGCAATATTTTTTAATATTGTGTCATCAATTAAATAACAATTTTGTGGGACATAAGACAAGTTTTCCCAAACAATTTTTTCATTAGATTTTAATTCTGTTTGATCAAGAAAAATTTTGCCTTCACTGGGTTCTAGTAATCCTAAAATTAAGTTTATTAAAGTACTTTTGCCAGATCCAGACTGACCAGATATACAAACTTTTTCACCCTTATTTATGGAAAAATTTACATTCTCTAATGTATTTTTTTCAGTTCGAGAGTAAGTAAAATATACATTTTTTAATGTTATTTTTTTCTCAAACTTTTTTTTGTACAAACTATTATCTCCTAAATTTATACTAGTTCTTTTCTTTATTTTCTTTAAATCTGCTAAAATAATATCAATGTAGGGCAACTGAAATTTTATATCTGTCATAGAAGTCATCAAATTTGTAACCGAAGGCATAGCTCTAACAATTGCTAATGTTAGTAAAGTTGCAAACGGTATAATTTCAATTATTTCTTCGGTACTTTTCGACATTATATAAACAATTGATAGTAAGAAACTAACTGCAGAAATCTCAAAAAAAATTTTTGGTAAAGTTTTTATCACTTTTAATTTCATTAAAATTGTTTCAGTGGTAAAAATATTTTTTTTATAATTTTTGTAAAAAAAGTTTTCATTTCCTTTAATCTTTATTTCAATAATTGAACCTAAAAATTGGTGTATACTTTTTATTAATTGAGCGTTTAAAAAAGTGTGTTGAATTCCTTTCTTTTTTAAAGAATTTCCTATTAATATAAACATAATAGCAGCGATCATTAAAAATGATAAAATAACATATAAGTTTGTTTTAAATTCAGAAAATACTAGAAGGAGCATCAATCCTAGTAATAACAAAAATTCTTTGAAGAAAATGGTAACTGTATTTATAGTATTTGCAGCTGTGGTGGCAGAAAATATATTTCTTTGAATAATAGCAGGATTTGTATTTAAATGAAAATTATAGTCTTCAAGAAGATAATGTTTATATAAATCTTTATTTATATTATATTTTATGTTTCTATTAAACTTTGCATCAAAGTAATAAATCAAGAAACTTAAAACATTTTTTAGTAGGAAAAATGTAAACAAAACAAGACAAAGACTAAGCATAATTTTATTTTTTGGAATTATTTCATAAAATTTTAAAATTTCAGTTTGTAAATTTTCAAAAGGAATTTTATTAATCAACAAATTAGGATCAATAATATAGGTAACAAACAAAGGTATAGACGCTATACTTAATAATTCTAATAATGTTAAGATAAAATATGATATCAAAATTAACAAGAAACCAATTTTATACTTTGTAGTTAACAATATATTTAATTTTTTAATCATTATTTTTCAAAATTTAAAGGTTTATCTTTTAAGTATGGGAAACTTTTTTGATCAAGAGGATGGGGGAACATTGGATTTTCGTCAATTATTATTGGATTTTTTTCAAAAGTTAATTCGATACATGTGGGGTCGTTATTCATATCAGTAATTGAACTGTTATTCGGATGTATGTGTGTTAAATGTAATTTTAAAGAATCGATAAATAATTTAATTTTTTCTTTGTGTAAGTCAACATAATGAAATTCTAGGATTAAACCTGTAAATATATTCTGTAATTCCAATATTTCATCCAATATTCTATATTCAGCACCTTCGATGTCTATCTTTAGAAATATGTTAGAATTTAGATTATTCTCATTGATAATTTTTTTTAAGCTTTTGTATCTGATTAATCTTTTTTTAACTTTATTTTTGGTAAATATTTTTTGATAATCTTTGTTTACTTTCATAAGGTGATTGATATTTCTAAAATCCAATACAATAATAGATTTGATTATCTCTTTAATAAAATAGTTTTTACTTAATGGGTATCTATCGTAACAATGTAAGTTCACTTGTTTATTCATTGATAAAAAATCTTTTTCGAATGAACAGTCATCACCTATTCCTAAAGAAACTAAAAATTCTGTTTTTAATATTGTTTTTTTTCCAACTAAATAACCCCCATCATTATCCTTGCCTAATCTAATCAAATCAAATTTCTTTAACGGTCTAAAATTTTTTGGAAAAGTCATTTGTATTTGTCGTTCAGTTCTTGTTTTAATTCGTCATATTCTTTCATTTTTCTTTTCATGAAATTAATCGTTAATTTAGTTTTTTCTGTGATACCCTCTGGAGTCAAAACATAAAAATAATTTATTTTTTTTGGGTTTTTTTTAAAATTTTTTAATTTAACTAGTCCTTTTTCTTGTAAAGCTTTTAAGCAGTAATTTAGTTTCCCAAGGCTAAACCCTAACTCCTGCGCTAATTCTCTTTGACTAGATTGTGGTTTTTTTTGAATTTTTCTTAGTAGTTCGAAATGGTCTTCTTGATTAGTTTTATTATTTTTCATGTTCAAGTTTTGAACACTTATAATGTTCATTTATTGAACAGTCAAATGAATAATAACTCTGGATTTATTATTTAAATAATAAATATTAATCATATCTAATTGGTTTGATTATTTTTCGAAATTTATTAAACAAATTTTTAAAAATTTTCGTTCTCAGATTTTTTTAAATTTTTTTATATCAATAACTTTTCCTGTATATCCATTTTTTAACAAATTTCTTCTAACCTCTTTTGGTAAATGCCAAGCCAAATTTAGAATAGGTCGAGATAAATTTTTTTTTTGGTAAAGTTTTGCCTCTGGTAAAATAGGGATTCTTGTTCCAGGGACATAGTGATTAACTTTAACAGAACCCTTGATTTCATAAACTGCCGAAATGTGTTTCTCACTTAAATTAAGTAACTTTATCAAAATTGCTGCTCTACCAGGAAAAGCCTTGGCTATAAGCTTTCCATTTTTTTTAACGTGATTTAAAATAAATTTTTTAGTGGTTTTTTTCCAAATAAGCATATCTTTTTTCATTTTTAAGAATAGTTTTTTAAAATTTTTCTCTTTTTTAATAATATTTTTACCAGATATGTTATTTCCAAAATAAGCTCTTATATTACCACCATACCTACTTACAAACTGTATAGCAAAAAGCTTCATATTAGATATTTTTGCGATGTGTTGAAAAGATTTAAAGCTATATGTTCTTGGATGTTCATGATAAAAGGTATCAAATTGACCGTATTTTAAAACTGATCCTAAATAATGATTTTCTACAACTAAAATAGTTTTTGATGATACGATAATTTTCAAATTTTTTATTAAAGCATTTAAATTTTCTATATGAGCAAATACGTTTGTAAAAGTTATGATGTCGGGTACGAAATTCGAATTTTTTATTTGCATAGCTACTTTTTTATCGAAAAATTTATTAATCACTTTATGCTTACACTCTTTAGCAGCCCCAGTTGGTTCAACACCAAGCGTTTTACAACCTTTTTTCTCAAAAAAATTAAGTAAACTTCCATCGTTACATCCTATATCAAGACAATTTTTATTTTTTAACGAACCAACCTTTTTCTCAATTGAATTAACTAAATCGTACATCCCACTTAAAACGCTCCCTGTCATACGGGCTCTATAATGATAGTCTTTTCCAAACAAAGTCTGTTTTGATACTTGAAATTTTTGGTAAGCTGTGAAACAAATTTTACAAAGTAAAATCTCAATTGGATATTCAATACAATTTCGTTTACTACCTGCCTTTACAAGATCATCACATAACGGATGTAACCCTAAATTAAGCACCTTGTCTAAACTTTTATTCCCACAAATTTCACACTGACTCAGTTTTTTCATAATGGATTACTTATATCAGTCAAAAAAAGAAACTTTCAATAGTTATTCTCCCCTCAAATATAACATGAACTTTGCATAAAGTTAAATAATTTGATAAGTATATAAATTATTTAATGTCAGCTTTCTTATCTTTTATTTATTTTTTATTAAAAACTCTAGATAAACTATTAAGTAAAATTTTTAAAAAAAATTATTTCATAAATCATTTATTTGATAAACTTTATACAAATAATATTTCTGAGATAGAGATAAATAATAAATTAATCAAATTTTGGACACCAGGAAATTACTCGAAGTGGATGATTAGTCATTCTATCAATAAAGAAAAAATAGTAGAGAAATTTATTCTAGAAATGCCTGATAATGAAAATATTATTTTTTGGGATATAGGTGCTAATTTGGGAGTTTTTTCTATTTTTTGCGCATCGAATAAGGAAAAAGTTAAAGTTATTGCCTTTGAATGCTCACCATCCTCAGTTTTAGCAATCTCAAAAAATATTAGTCTAAACAAGTTGGAAAATAGAATTTCAATTTTTCAATTAGGTTTAACAAATGTTAAAAAAAGTTTTTTGATGTTAAAAGAAGACAGAGATAGTTTAGGTGACCAATTTATTTCACTGGGAAAAGATTTTGACTTTGAAAATCAAGAAGTTAAAATAGCTAACAGTAAATACAAAATTTACTCAAATTCTGCATACGATATATTGCAAAATAATGATTTGGAAATTCCAAACTATATTAAATTAGATGTTGGTAGTTTTGAGCTAGAAGTGCTCGAGGGATTTGGTCATTTCTTAAAAAATCCAAAAATAAAATCTATAGTCACAGAAATGAAATTTGGATCTAAAAAAGTTGGTAAATACATTTTTGATAAAGATAAATTAACCGAAAAATCTAATAAGATTTATGATATTTTGTTAAGAGCAGGATTTAAGTCCAAACACCTCGAAAATAACAACAAAAAAGAGGGGTGGTATTTAGATGTATTTTATAGATGATAAAATGTTTATTTTAACGAAAAACATCAATTTTTTTGAAAATTAAATTTAAAACAATGACTAAAAAATCAATTTTTAAACTTGCTAAAAAACTTTGGCCAATCCATAGAACAATAGTTGGACCAGGTATTAGGACTTCACTTAAAGTAATTAAGTCCGAACAAAACCTAATCAAAATCAAATCAGTAAAAACTGGCACAAAAGTTTATGATTGGAAAATTCCTAAAGAATGGGAAGTGAAAGACGCATGGATAAAATACAATAATAGGAAAGTTGTTGATTATAAAAAAAATAATTTACATATTGTAGGTCACTCAATCGCTATCGATAAAAAAATAAATTTTAATGAACTAAAAAAAAAAATTCATTATATTAAGAAAATTCAAAATGCGGTACCTTATGTTACATCTTATTACAAGAAATATTGGGGATTTTGTATGAGTTATAAAAAATTCAAAAAACTTAAAAGCGGTCAGTATCATGTTTTTATTGATACCAAATTTAAAAAAGGTAACCTAAATTACGGAGAATTGGTTTTCAAAGGTAAGTCTAAAAAAGAGATATTATTTTCGACTTATCTATGCCATCCATCTTTAGCAAATAATGAAATTTCAGGACCTTGCGTTAATACTTTTTTAACTAAATACGTAGAGAATATTAAGGACAGATACTACACTTATAGATTCATATTTATACCTGAAACTATCGGATCCATAACTTATATAAGTAAAAAATTTTCACATTTAAAAAAAAATTTATTAGCAGGATTCAATATTTCTTGCGTAGGAGATGAAAGGGCTTATTCATATGTGAGTTCTAGAAAAGGCGATACGATGGCAGACTACGTTGCTAATAAAATTTTGTATCAGGTGGATAAGAAATTTAAAAAATATGATTGGCTCTCTAGAGGAAGTGATGAAAGACAATTTTGCTCTCCAGGAGTTGACCTTCCGATATGTACAATTAGCAGAAGTAAATTTGGAGAATATCCTGAATACCACAATTCTTTAGACACTCTAGGAAAAGTAGTTACAACAAAAGGATTGAGTTCTAGCCTAAAGTTGTTAAAAAAAATTGTCGTTCATTTTGAAAAAAATTTTTACTATAACTCGGTACATAAATGTGAACCGTTTATGACTAAAAGAAAACTTTACAATTCCCTGAGTAAATTTAATCAGTCGAAAAAAGATAATTATTTAATGAATGTTTTGAGTTCATGTGATGGTAAAACAGACTTTGAAACTATTTGTAAAATTAATAAATTAAGTAAAATTAAAGCCTTAAAAGCGGTAAGAATTCTCATTAAAAAAAATTTAATACATAAAACTAAATTGTAGAAAAAATTTTTGCTATATAACTTTTTTAATTCCTATATTAATTCTAAATTACAATTTATTAAATGAAAAAAAACAAATTTCATTTTAAATTTAATGATATTAAATTTTGTTTAAACAAATTAGGAATTAAAAAGAATGATTCAATCTTCCTATCAACTAATATTGGCATGTTGGGAATTCCTAAAACAAACTGTAGAAATAAAATACTAATATCTAGCAGATGGATACTGAAAGCTTTAAAAGAGATTGTTGGTAAAAATGGTAATATATTTGTACCAACATATTCTTATACATTTACGAAAAAAATAAAAAAATTTGATCCTAGTAAAACAAAAGCTGACATAGGTTACTTTCCAAATTTTTTTTTAAAACAAAAGAATGTCATAAGATCTAATGATCCCATGATGTCAATTGCTGGTTTTGGTCCAAACGTAAAAAATATTTTATTGAATATTTCAAATAATTCTTTTGGAAAAAATTGTGTTCTAGAAAGATTGTTAAAAGTTAAAAATTTAAAATGTTTGCATATTGGATTAGGATATAATTGGATACCTTTCATGCATTATTTGGATTGGATAAACAAAGTTCCATTTAGATTTGACAAAATATTAGAGGGGGATATCAAAACAAAAGATAAACAAAAAAAAATAAAGTGGATTTATTTCGCAAGACATATCCGCAAAGAAACAATATCAAATGGTTATAAAATTGGTTCTAAGGCATTAAAAAACAAACTTTATTTATTTTCAGAACTTGGTAAATCAATGGTATATACGATTGGTTATAAAAAGTTTTATAAATTTGCTTTAAAAATGACTAAAAAAAATAAATGGTTAACGGTAAATGGTCCAAAATTTAGAGTTAAATAAAAAATACAAAAAAAAAATTAGACTTGCAATAATTGGTGGGAGTTTTGATTCTACAATAGGAAAAACTCATTTAAGAAGCTTATTATCTACTAACGCATATGAAATAATTTGTGGTTGTTTTAGTAGGAATAAAACCAAAAATAAAAAAAATTCCAAATTCTATTCTTTGTCGAAAAAAAAAATCTACAACACTATAAAGGAGCTCTTAAAACATGAATATAAAAATATAGATTTGGCTTTAGTTCTTACTCCACCAAAAAACAGGCACAAGATTTATTTAGAGTTGGCAAATAGAAAAGTTGGCATTATCGCGGAAAAACCTTTTGAAAATAATAGGAAAGATGCAATCAAATCCTTTAATCTAATAAGAAATAAAAAAATTTTTTTTGCAAGTACCTACAATTATCTAGGATACCCAGCTGTTATGGAAATTAAACACTTAATTAAGAATATTGGGCAGATCAGAAATTTTGTATTCGAAATGCCGCAGCAATCATCTACATTTTACAAATCGGTAATTAAAAATTGGAGAACTCATGATGATAACATTCCTAATCTACACCTAGACCTAGCTAGTCACTTGTTATCAATGGTTTATTTCTTTTTCGACGAATTGCCAAGTGAAGTAAATAGTTTTGAGCAATCTAATAAAATTTATAAAGATAATGTTTACGCATGGTTAAAATTTAAAAAATTTATTGGGCAGTTTTGGTATTCTAAAAACTCTACTGGTAAAAATAATGAATTATCAATAAGGATTTTTGGAGAAAAAGGTTCGATTGAATGGAATCATTCTCAAACAGAACAAATAATTTATTGTGATAACAAAGGAAATAAAGCTATTTTAAATAGGTTATCTCAAAACTCAAAGTATCTTAGAGATAATGAGCTATTTACTTACTCATCGGGCCATCCTGGTGGATTTTTAGATGCATTTATTAATATATACGATTTTATAGCAAAATCATATCACTCAAAGAGAATTGAACCTAACATTTTAATAAACCTAAAGACAAATTTGGATATTATGAAAACATTAGACAAAATTCATGAGTCAGCAATCAAAAAAACATGGAAAAAAGTCATTCTATAATAATGAAAAAAAAAACATTAATTTACGGTGGTGGAGCAATAGGCTCGTATCTTGCCGCGTGCTTATTGAAAGCAAATCATCAAATTTTTTTTTTAACCAGAAATAAAAATTACAATTACATAAAAAAATTTGGTCTTAGCATCAAAATTTTTGATAACGAGAAATTAAAAAAAAAAATTTTAATAAAAAAGGATAAAGATTTTATTTTAATCAATAATTTGACAAAGCTAAAAAAAACCTATTTTGACAATATATTCATCACAACAAAAATAAATGAAAATTTATGTCAAATTTTTTCTGAAATAGATAATTTTATAAATCTAAAAACAATAATTATTACGCCATGTACTTCTATTCCTTTTTGGTGGCACAAATGTTTGAATAAAAGATTGCAAATAAAAATAGACGATTCTTTAGACAAATTATTTAAAAAAAATATAGCTAAAAAAAATTTAGTTGGTATGACTATGTGGCTTTCTGGTAATATAGAAAGACCAGGACACATTAAAATAAGCCATATTCAAAGAGGATTTCCAATAAAAGAGGTTTTTAAAGATAAGAAAAAATTGGTAGACATTCTAAGAGATGACTTAAAAAAAACTACAAAATCACCTTTAATTAAAAATATTTTTTCTGAAATATTTATTAAATCATTGAATTCACTGGTTTTTAACATGGTTGCTTTAAAGTATGAACAAAATAATGATCAAATAAATAGAAATTATAAAGCGAAAAAGGAAATTTTAAAAATTTTATCTGAAGGTGATAAAATTTTAAAGAAATATAATATTAAAATATATCAATCTCCTAAATCTAGGATTGTTCAAACTTTGAAGAGTAAAAAACACACTATGAGCATGTTACATGCTTATCAAAATAAAAAAGATATAGAATTGAAAATGTTGTGGGAAAGTTTTTTAAATTTGAAAAAATTTCTCAAATTTAAAATGAACAAAGCTGAGGCTCTTTATAAATTTATAATCAAAAAATATTATGGGATTATTTGAGATATTAAAAAAAAATTCTAAAATATTCCCTAACAAAATAGCTTTAGTTGTAGAAAAAAATGAATACTCCTACAGAAATATTTTCAATCTAGTATCGCAGACAATACAAAACTTATTAAATACTGGTTTTAATATTAATAGTAGAGTAATTATTGTAGAAGATAACTCTTTGTCTCATGTACTCTCTTTGTTTGCTTTATCATATCTTAATGCCACAGTAATTCCTTTGGGTAAATACTATTCTAAGAATCATTTGTTAGAGATTATAAAAGTTACAAAAGCTAATTCAATTATTGCAAATAAAGAGGATTGCAATTTTATAAAAAAAAAAACAAAGATTACATGTTTTCTTTGTACAGAAAAAACAAAAAAATTTTCTTTTATTTATGAAAAAAAAAAAATTAATTAAATTTAAAAAAAAAATAGATATTAATAGAGATTACATTATTACTTTAAGCTCCGGTTCTACATCGAACCCTAAACCAATAATTTTCTCACAGAAAACAAAAGTAATCAGATATAAGCTGTTTGTTGATCTTTATAAAATTACAACTAAAGATAACTTGATAGTGACAGGACCTATAGATCACTCGTTAGGAATGAGAACTCTTTTTGTGCCATTATTAAATGGGTGTACCTGTGTTCTAATGAGAAATTTTCAAATTAAAAGTTTTTGTGAGTTAGTTAAAAAATATAAAATTTCATTTGCTGTCTTGATTGCAAACCAAATATATGAACTGTTAAATGACGAAAAATATTTTAAAAATTTTTATTTGAATAAAGGATTAATATCCACATCTGCTAAATTATTACCTAGTGCAAAAAAAAAGATTGCAAATAAAAAAATTAATTTATTTGAGATGTATGGTGCTGCTGAGGTAGGGACGATTACAAACCTTGACATAAAAAAAAACTATAAATATCTTTCTAGTGTTGGTAGAAGTTATAAAAAATCTATTAAAATCAAAATTCTGTCTAATAAAAATAAATTTCTAGGACATGATAAGATTGGAGAGATAGTCTGCAAAACTCCCGGTAGATTTAAACGTTATTATAACTCAAAAGAACTTAACAAAAATTCTCATTTTAAGGGATATTTTAAAACAGGTGATTTAGGTTATATGGATAAAAAGAAATTTTTATATTTTAAATCAAGAACGAAAAATATAATTAGAAGAAGCGGAATCACTATTTACCCTGAGGATATAGAAAAAGTTTTTATAAATGTCAAAAATATAAAAGAAGTTGCAGTAATTGGTAAAGAATTAAAAAGCAAAACTATAATTTTTTTGTTCATAATTAAAAACAAGGAAATTCATGAGTCTTATATAAGAAATATATGCTTAAAAAAATTATCTAAATTTCAATTTCCGAATAAAATAATATTTTTAAAAGAATTCCCTAAAACAAATCTAGGTAAAATAAATAAAGTAGCATTACTTAGAAACTTTAGATAATTTCTTTAATATAATTGATCTTAAACCTTTAACTGTTCCAAAATTTTTCGAAATAGTTTCTGCAGGCTTTATAGATATTTTAAACTTATTTTCTATTTCAAAGTTAAATTTTAAAAGTTCAACCGAGTCAACATGCCCTGATAAAATAAAATTGAAATTATCTATATCTTGAAGATTTTTTTTTTCTATTTTTTTGATTTTGTTTATTTTGGAAATTATATAATTTGTGACTTTTATTTCATTCATGTATAGAATTATTATAATATGATTTACGATCTTTCAATAATAATACCTTTTTATAACAGTAAAAAATTTATAGAAAAAAGTTTACGAAATTCTTTAGAAATATCTAAAACTAATTCTAATGTAGAAATAATTTATATAAATAACAATTCAAATGATGGTTTTGAAAATATTTTAAAAAAAAAAATAAAAAACTTAAGAAATATCAAAATTTTTACAACTGATAAAAGTAAAGGTATAGGACCTGGTATAGCTAGAAATTTGGGAATAAAAAAAACAAATTCAAATTTGATAATGTTCTTAGACATAGACGACCTTATTCAAACAAAATATTTAACAAAATTAATTAGGTATTGTAAAAATTTTAAAAATAACTTTATTTATTTAAATATCAAATCAAATAAACAAATAAGTCCTTATATAAAATATAATAAAAAAAACCTTAGAAAATTTTTTAGAAATAGTAATAATATGATGGTAATTGGAAAAATTTTTAAAAAGCAATTTTTAGTTAAAAATAATTTAACCTTTTCAAAAAATATTTTTGAAGATATTTTTTTTATATTTAAATGCCATTATTACAATAATAAAAAGATAAACTATTTTGCTAAAAACGTGTATGTTAAAGTAGATAATCCTGGATCAATCACTAATACCAAAAAAACTTTAAATCATATTAAATGCAAATTTGAAGCATTTGAGGCTATTAAATTTTTTTTAAAAAAAAAAAATTTAAGAATTTACAATGATTTATATAAAGATATCCAATACAGATTTAGAGGCGAATTCAGTAATGAATATCAAAATATAATCAGTTCAAATTTAAAGAGACAGTCAAAGGAACTATTTGTATCTTTCACAAAAAAATTATATAAAAATTCTATTGATAAAAATTTTACAATCGTAACCAAAAAAGATAGGATCGTTAAAAAAATATTGTTTAATGTTTAAAACTTGTAAAGATTTAGAAGAGTCACTCTATATAGCGCCGAATGAGATAAGATCTTGTTGTCAAAGATTTTTTCACAAGGATAAAATGAGAGGTGATGCAAAACTTATTGATATTCAGGAAGGTAGAACTCCAACTGCTGAAGATATAAAAATAGCAAGAGAAAAAATTTTCAACGAGATACAAAATGACAAAAATGAAGATTGTATTGGATGTCCTTTTTTAAAAAAAACTAAAAAAAAGCCCAAATTCACCTCTACCATAAAACATCTTTCAATCGAACATCACTCTGTTTGTAATTTAAGATGTAATTATTGTAGTGAAGTTTATTGGGGTGGAAAAAAATCTAAATATGATGTTGTTGAATTTATTTCTTATTTGAGAGAAAGCAATTCTCTAGAAAAATGTAATAAAGTTGTTTGGGGGGGAGGTGAACCAACTTTAGATAAATCATTTGAAAAAATTTTAGATGAGATAGATAAAAACACCAACACTAAAACTTACCATAGGGTATTTACGAACTCTGTAAGATTTAGTGAGGCTATACCCAAATTTTTAAAAAAGTCATTGATCAAAATTACAACAAGTGTAGATGCAGGAACCCCTGAAACATTTCAAAAAGTAAGAGGACGACCAAAATTTTATAACGTTTTTGAAAATTTAAGATCTTACTCAAAAATAGATCCAACAAAAATTACAATAAAATATATCTTTACAGAGGAAAATTACGATGAAAAAGAAGTTGATGGTTTTGTAGAAAATTGTAAAAAATATGAGCTCGATAATTGCAATTATCAAATAAGTATGAATTATAAAAATAGTAATTTAGAATTTAATATGCTTAAATCAATATCTTATTTGTTTTCTAAATTACACAATAATGGTATAAAAAAAATATTTTTAGATGACCATATAATGTTGCGTTTTGGCTCATTGAGAGATGAAGAATTAGACGAAATTAAATTATACTTATCAAAATACGACTCTAAACATATATTACTTGACCCTGATCAGATAAAGGATTTGATTATCTATGGGGCCGGAAAAATTGCTACTGAAATAATTAAAAAAACAAATTTTTTTAAAAAAATTAAAAATTTTGATATTGTTGATGGAGATTTAAAGAAAGAGGGTAAAATGTTCTTTGATAAAAAAATTATGTCTCCGAATATTATAAAAGAAGATAATAGAAGAATATTTATTGCAACTGCTCAATCGTATGACGATGTTTATAAAAAAATTTCAGAAATAAAAGGGGATGATAAAAACGTAATTTCAGGATTGATTGTCTAATATTAATATTTAAGTATCATATCATTTAAAAATTTTTTTCAGTGCATAAATCAAGCCAATTGAGCTATTAGTACTGGTCAGCTACATGCGTTACCGCACTTCCACACCCAGCCTATCAACGT
>MDTG01233776.1_pt1 | contig 27366 bp, 27 predicted proteins | sample 811421 | NCBI WGS metagenome assembly MDTG01 (sample SAMN05326645, study PRJNA326480) | marine metagenome | isolation source: seawater | place: Pacific Ocean: South East | collected 2011
ATGATGTTCAATTTGATAAAAGAAGCTGGCAACAAAGAAATTATATTTATTTAAATAATAAAAATTTTTTATTAACTCTCCCTGTAATTTCCAAGGGTAAATTACATCAGAAAATAAAAGATGTAAAAATTAACAATAAAGAGGACAAAAAAAAAATAATAAAAATAATTTACAATGCTTATTGTAAAAAAAAATATTTTAATAAATATTATCCTTTGATAGAAAAATCATTATTTAATTCTGGTGATAATTTAATAAATATAAATATTGATCTAATACAATCAATTATGGCTGATTTAGGAATTACAACAAAATTAAATTATTCTTCAAAAATGTCTATTTCAAAAATAAAGAAAAAAGAAGAATTGATTTTTGAAATTTGCAAACTTTCAAATGCTACTAAATATATAACTACTATTGGTGCAAAAAAATACCTAAATAATCTTCAACATGTCCCAGATACAGATATTGAAATTAAATATTTTAATATGGGGAATCTAAACATTAAGGACAGCAACCAACACTTATCTGTAATTGATCTATTATTCAATAAGGGACCTGAAACTTTAAATCTTATAAGGAAGAACTTAAAAATTGACTAAAAAGAAACTTAAAAGATTAGCTATTATACCTGCAAAAGGAAAATCTTTAAGAATTAAAAATAAGAATATGAAATTTTTTTATGGAAAAAGAATTATAGATTATTCAATAATCGCAGCCAAAAAATCAAAACTATTTGATGAAATTCATGTGTCTACCGAAGATAAAAAAATTAAAAACTATTGTGCTAGATTTGGAATAAAAGTTCCTTTTTTAAGGAATAAAACTCTTGCAAATAAAAATACTCCTTTATTCGATGTTTATAAATATACAATTGAGTCATATAAAAAGATAAATAAAATTTTTGATGAAATTTGGTGCATATTACCTTGCGCCCCTTTAATAAGTAGTTCCGATCTTATTAAATTAAATAAATTAATTAATAATAAAAAAATAAAATTACCATGTATAACAATATCTAAATATCCAGCCCCAATTGAATGGAGTTACAACATCTCCTCTAATAAAAAGCTATCTCCAGTTTTTAAAAAAAAAAATATAATACCATCACAATTACTCAAACAAAAATATTATGATGTAGGAGTACTGTCGGTTTTTAAATCAAAAGATATTTATAATAATACAGCAATAAGTGTAAATAATAAATTTTATGGCTACGAGGTACCTTGGAATAAATCAGTCGATATAGATAATTTAGATGATTGGGAAGAAGCAAAAAAAAAATTTTTGATTAGAAATAAAAAATGATTCCGTACGGAAAACAATTTATTGATCATAAAGATATAAACTCTGTAGTTAGAGCTCTTAAGGAATCAAAAATTACACAGGGAAAAATAATAGATAAATTTGAAAACGATGTTAAAAAATTTTTAAAAGTAAAGTATGCGGTTGCGGTAAGCAGTGCTTCTGCAGGACTACATATTGCTGTTAAAGCGATACCTAACTTAAAGAAATCTGATACAGCGATTACAAGCCCTATATCATTTGTTTCTACTGCTAATGCGGTTTTACATAATTCGTTAAAATTACAATTTTCTGACATTGATAGATCATCTTTAAATTTAGACATTGATAAACTTAAAATAAGAATAAAAAAAAGCCATCCTAAGTTGATCATTCCTGTTCATTTATCAGGAGTTTCATTTGGTGAAGACCAATTAAAAAGATTAAGTAAAAAAAAAAATTTTTATATTATTGAAGATGCCGCCCACTCTTTTGGAGCAAAATATAATGATGGCTCACTAATTGGTAATTGTAAATACTCTGATATGACAGTGTTTTCTTTTCACCCCGTTAAAACAATCACTACTGGGGAAGGAGGAATTATTACTACTAATTCAAAACAATTATATAATCGTCTTATTGAATTAAGAAATCATGGAATTATTAGAGGAAGAAGTCATTTTCAATATGACGTTAAAAGCTTGAGCTTTAATTATAGAATTACGGATTTCCAATGTGCTCTCGGAATTTCTCAACTAAAAAAAATTAAAAAGATCATCTCAAAGAGAAAACAAATTGCAATTTTCTATGATAAAAAATTTAAAGGTGTAAATAATATTTTCTTACCTCAAACCCATTTAAGAAAATTAAGTTCTAATCATTTATATATCTTGAACATAAATTTTAATAAATTAAAAATTTCAAGAAAAGAATTAATTGGAAAACTATTAAAAAAAGGTATCGTAACTCAAATACATTACATTCCAATACCTCATCACTCATATTATAAAAAAAAAGGGTATAATATGAAAAACTTGTTAGGAGCAAAGCAATATTTTGAAGAGGCTTTGAGCATACCAATTTTTTATACACTAAGCCTTCAAAAACAGAAAAGTGTTTCTAAATTAATAATCAAAATAATTAATGATAATAAAAAAAATTAAAAAAAATTTTAAATTAGAAACTAAAAGATTTATAATCAAACCTATTTTGTTACAGGATGTAAATAAAAATTATTTAAGTTGGTTTAGAAAAAATACTTTTTATATTCAGGATAGTTTAAATAAAAAAATTAGTTTAAGTTATCTAACAAAATATGTTAAAAAAAATTTAAAAAAAAATAACACAATTTTCTTGGCAATTTTTAACAAAAAAAGAAAACATATCGGAAATATAAAATTTCATGAAATAGATTTAAAAAAAAAGATATCAAACTTAGGTATTTGGATTGGCGATAAAAACTATCTAAACAAAGGAGCAGCTAAAGAGACGTTATCAGGAAGTATTAAATTTTTCTTTGATAATAATTATATTAAGAAGTTTTTTTTAGGTGTTGCAAGTGATAATACTCCAGCTATAAAATTATATAAAAAATTAGGTTTTAAAATTATAAGTAGAATTGACTCAAAAACATATGGAACAATTTTAAATATGACTCTATTAAAAAAAAATTTTGGAAATGTTTAATAATAAATCCCTTTTAATTACCGGTGGAACAGGGAGCTTTGGAAGGTGTTTTCTAAAACATATTTTAGCTCATTATCCAAAAATAAAAAAAATCGTAATTTTGAGTAGAGATGAATTAAAACAATTTGAACTAGAAAATAGCATTGATAAAAAAAAAATAAATAAATTAAGATTTTTTATAGGAGATATAAGAGACAGAGATAGGTTAAAAAGTGCTTTTAATGGTATTGATTATGTTGTTCATGCTGCAGCTCTGAAACAAGTGCCTAAAGCTGAGTACAACCCTAATGAATACATTAAAACAAATATAATTGGTTCACAAAACGTCATTGATGCTGCAATAGAAAATAAAGTAAAAACTGTTATTGCTCTATCAACAGATAAAGCTGCTGCACCAATAAACCTTTATGGTGCAACAAAACTGTGTGCAGATAAGTTATTTTCTTCTGCAAATAATGTAATTGGATCAAATAATATAAAATTTTCAGTAGTAAGATACGGAAATGTTCTTGGAAGCAGAGGATCGATCTTACCTTTTTTTTTAAAACAAAAAAATAAAAGTTTTTTTACAATAACAGATAAAGAAATGAGCAGGTTTAATATAACACTTAAAGAAGCCTGTCTAATGGTTGAATGGGCTTTTAAAAATTGTGTAGGCGGTGAAATATTTGTACCAAAAATTCCAAGTTTTAAGATAATAGATCTTGCTAAATCAATTGATCCAAAGAAACATTTAAAAATTATTGGGGTAAGACCAGGAGAAAAAATACATGAGGAAATGATTACTTCAAGTGATAGTTTTAATACTGTTAATTTAAACAAAAAATATTATGTAATTTTAAACAGTTCAAATGAAAAGTTAAACAATTATTATTTGATAAAAAAAAAATTAAAAAAGGTAAAAAGAGGTTTCTCATACAATAGCGGAACGAATTCAAAATTTTTATCTATCAAAGAGATCAAAAGATTAATAAAAAAAATTAAATAATGAAAATTTTAATAACCGGGTGTGCAGGTTTTATTGGTTTTCACCTAACTAATACGTTGCTTCAAGGTGGAAAACATAAAATATTAGGCATTGATAACCTTAATAATTATTATCCTTTAAAGATTAAATTGACAAGATTAAGAAATTTAAAAAAATATAAAAATTTTTCCTTTAGCAAAGGATTTATAGAAAATAATAATTTTTTAAAAAAAAAAATCAAAAAATTTAAGCCTGAATTAATTTTTCACTTAGCAGCGCAGGCAGGAGTTAGGTATTCTTTTAAAGATCCAAAAACTTATTATAATTCAAATATAAGTGGTTTTTATAATATTCTAGAAAATTCTAGAACTTCATCTGTAAAACATTTAATTTTTGCATCTTCAAGTTCAGTGTATGGGAATAACAAAAATTACCCTCTTAAAGAAAATTTAGATATTAATAATCCAATTTCTTTTTATGCCTCTACAAAAGTTTGCAACGAAATTCTTGCGAAAAGCTACTCAAATAATTTTAAATTGAATATTACCGGAATAAGATTTTTTACAGTTTATGGTCCTTTTGGCAGACCAGATATGTTTATATACAAATTATTCGATAGTTTAATAAAAGGAAAAAAAATTAATGTTTATAATTATGGACAACATTTTAGAGATTTCACGTATATCGACGATGCAATAAAGTCTCTTATAATGATCTCCAAGAAGAAAAAAAAAGGTTTCGAGGTATTTAATATCTGTAGTGGAAGACCAATCTTTTTAAAGAAAATAATCAAAATTTGTGAAAAATTAACAAAGAGAAAAACTAAAATAAAATATTTAACTCTTCAAAAAGGAGATATTAAAAAAACGCACGGGAGTCCTACTAAAATCTTTAAATATACAAAAAATATTAGAAGCACTTCAATAGAATCAGGATTAACTAGTTTTTATAACTGGTTTAAAAATTACAAATAAATGAAAAATATTATAATTCCTATTCAAGTGAAAAAGAGGGAATTTTTTTCAAAATTGCTTATTACTTACGCTCTACTAAAAAATGACGATAAAAGTACGTCTGTATTTATAGGTAATTATAAAAAACTACAAAATACTATTTACAAATGTAGTAAGCAAAATTTTGTATATTTATTGAACGGCATTAATCATTATCAAGATTTCTATAAAAAAATAAACGAGCTTAATGGTGCGGTACATCTTTTGGAGGAAGAGGGCAATATTTTTACAATTACTAATGAGAATAAATTTAAAGAGGCTGAAGAAATGTATTCATATCTCAAGTATATTGACAGGGTTTATGCGTGGAGCGATAGCCATAAAAATAGATGGCTTAAATATAATAAAAATTTAACTTTTAAAGTTAAGGTGACGGGAAATCCAAGATTTGATATTTCAAAAGAAAAATTTTTGAAGAAAAAAGAGAAAAAGTATGTACTTGTAAATACTCTTTTTGCTGGAGTTAATGCAATAGTAAATTTAGAGAGTGAAAAAAAGTATAAAGATTTTATGAAGAGAGCTTTCAAAGAAATGAATCTCGGAATAAAAGGGCACCAAATTAGACCTATTGCTGAGGAAGAAAAACTTTATAATTTATTTATTGAAGATATAAAAAAACTTGCAACAAAAAAAAAGAAATTAAAATTTCTCCTTAGGCCGCATCCTGCAGAAAATCCAAATACATATAAAAAAATTTTTGAGAATTTTCAAAATGTTAAAGTTGACGAAACAATATCCATTCTAGAAGCATTAGAGCAAGCCATATTAACAATTCATCCAGGCTGCACTACAGCTATTGAAGCTTATTTTTCAAAGGTGAATTCTATATGCCACACACCTGTCTTAGACAAAAATAATATTCAAGTATTACCTTATAAATTAAGCTTTAAATCTAAAAATCTTGAAGAACTTGAAATGTTAACAGATGATATTCTAAACAATAATAAAAAAGACTTTTCTAAATCTGAAGAAATAAAAAAATACATCGATAATGTAGATTATTTTAGTTTTGATAAAATAGCTGAAGGTCTAAAAGATTATGAGTTAAAGAATGATAGTAATTATTTGAAAAGAGTAAAGTATAAATTTCTGGATCATAAATATTTTATTACTTCTTCAGTTATTGATTTTTTGAAAAAAATATTTTCAAAAAATTATAAACATATGAAAACTGAGCAAATTATAAGAGAGAAACTTAAAATACCTTACTTAAATGAAAATGAAATAATTGATTATCTTCAACATTTAAACAAAATTTTTAATACTAATTATCAATACAATGTTATAAAGGAGACTGATCAAGTCTTCAGAATTGGACTAAAAATATGAAAAAGTGTTATTGCGGTTTCCCAGAAACATACGAAACTATTAATATTCCCAAAAATAACGCAAGATGTAATTTTTGCTTTAAACAAACTGAGAAACGTAAAATTGATTATTCATCAAGGTTAAAAAAATTAAAAATTTTTTTGAAGAAAACAAGAAATAAAAATATGCTTTACGATTGTATTGTACCATTCTCTGGCGGCAAAGACTCTACTTTCCAACTATATTATGTTGTAACTCAACTAAAATTAAAACCTTTAGTAGTTCAATTCAATCATGGGTTTTTCAGAGAGAATTTGAAAAATAATAATGAAAAAACTTTTAAAAAACTTGGAGTTGATTTCATTAGCTTTACTCCAAATTGGAAACTAGTAAAAAAATTAATGAAAGTTTCGTTTGAAAGAAAGGGTGATTTTTGTTGGCATTGCCATACTGGCGTATCTACTTTACCTTTGACATTGGCAAGTAAATTTAACGTTGATCTAATTTTTTATGGCGAAGAACCAAATGAATATTCGGATTTTTTCAAATATGGTGATTTTTCATCTGATTTATTTAAAAAGGGAAATAATAAATTAAAAAACTATCATAGAGTAACCACATTAGGAATTACCGCCAAAGATATGCAGTACATTCTAAAATATGAAAATAATTCAAATTATACAGAAAGAGATTTTTGGCCTTTTAGATATCCAAAAGATACTGCAAAAAATTTATTACCGGTATATTTGGGATCATTTATAAATTGGGACACAAAAAAACAAGTCGAGATAATTAAAAAAGAATTAGATTGGAGAGGAGATGAAGTAGAGGGCATGCCACCTAAACTTTATGATTACGAAAAAATCGAGTGCCATATGCAGGGCATGCGAGATTATCTTAAATATTTAAAACGTGGATATTCTAGAGTTACTCAAATGACAGCAAAAGACGTAAAGGAGAATAGAATGTCTCAAAACGAAGCTAGAAAAATAGTTTCAGAATATGAAGGTAAGGTTCCGCATTCATTAAATATATTTTTAGAGTATATGGATTATACTAAAGAAGAGTTTTTTGAGAAAATTAAAAATACTGTAATTAAACCATGGTCTCCAAATTTCAATTCAAACGATTACTCAAGCAAACCAAAAGATTTTGATAAGTGGTTCAGAGAAGAAAAATCAAAAAATTAAAAGTTGGGATTTTAAAGCTAGGTTTTGGAAACTCTAACTCTGTCGTTTCGTTATTTAAAAAAATTGGATGCGATGTTTTTAAAATAGAAAAAAAAATCAAATTAAAAGCATCGATATATTGGTAATTACTGGCCATGGAAATTTTGATTTTGTTGTAAAAAAAATGATTAAAAAAGGTTTCTTTAATACTGTTAAAAAATATATTTTTAGCAATAAAATGTACATAGGAATTTGTTTGGGGGCACAAATTTTATGTAATAAAAGTGACGAGTCATTAATGCCTGGCATGAAGATAATTAATGCTGATGTAAAACAAATTACGCCAACTTCAAAATTTAAAGTTCCTCATATTGGATGGAATAGTGTTAAAGTTAAAAAGAACATTTCCTGGCTTAAGAAATTTGATAACTTAGATTTTTATTTTGCTCACTCTTACTTTCTCAATTTTAAAGATAAAAAATCTAAAAATGCTTCAGAAGTAATGTATTCAAATTACTCAAATAGATTACCTTCTTTAATTAAATTTAATAATGCTTACGGATTACAATTTCATCCTGAAAAAAGTTATAGCAATGGACTTGAGCTTATTCAGGAAATAGTCAAAAATGGGTTTAAAAAAAAGAGTTATTCCAAATATTAAAGTCGTAAACGACGTTGTCTATACTACTCGTGAGTTTAGATTAAACAGAGTAGTCGGAGAGTTAAACAGTATAGCGGAGTATTTTTTTCATACTCAAGCAGATGAAATAATTTTATGTGATATTTCTAAAAGAAAAAATTTTAGTCTGTTTTTAAAAAGAATAAAAAAAATTTCTAATGATTTTAGTTTGCCAATGAGTGTAGGATGTTCAATCAGAACTGTAGATATGGCAAAAAAAATAATGGATTCTGGAGCAGATAAAATTATAGTTTCGTCAGGACTTTTTACTTGCGGCTTCGACTTAATTAATAAAATAGCAAAAATATTTGGATCGCAATCTATTCAAATATCAATTGATTATAAAATAAAAAAATCTAATTTTTTTTTGCGAAAAAAAGAAAATAATTATTTATTAAGAGACCTTAATGAACACATAAAACAATGTAATGATAATGGAGCAGGGGAAATAATTTTAAATTCTATTAATCGCGATGGTACAAAAATGGGATTTGACACTGAAATTTTAGATAAGTTAAATTCTACAAATTTACCAATTCTTTTATCTGGCGGTTGCGGTTATACTTATGACATTTATAAAGCTTTTAAAAAAAATATAAGTGGCGTGGTTTGTGGAACTCTTTTTCCATTTGCAAATACTAGTTGCATAGAAATAAATTCATACCTAAAAAGTTACGCTTATGAAACAAAAAAATTAGAATTTGATTAACATGAATACAATAAAAAAAAATCACTTACTTATTAAAATAACACTTAAGTTTATAAAAATTTTATATAAAATAATTTTTTATTTTATTAGAAAAATAAATATTCAAGATTCAAGCAACAGATTTACTAGGTCTTATATTTTGAGAAATCTTAATGAATTAATGTTTACAACTATAAATGGTTTGAAATATAGAGTCCCTTTTTATGTTCAAAGTAAACAAAATTTAATTTATTATGATTTAGACGGAGTTTTGCTATCTTCTAACACCCCAGAAAGATATAGGAAAATTGCCAATAATCAAAAAACACTCAATGAAGCTAAATATATACATGATTTCTTTCTTAAAAATTATCAATTGAAAAATTTTATTGATGTAGGAGCTAATGTAGGAGAATATTCTATCTTTTTTGCAAAAAAATATCCAAATGCAAAAATCATTTCTTATGAGGGTTCAAAAAATAATTTTAAATTTCTAGACAAAAATATTAAAATAAATAATTCTAAAAATATTACATCATTTAATAACGTAGTAAGCAATATAAATGGTCCCTGTTTAATAGAGGAAAATAAAGGTGCAGGCAATAAAATAAGCTTAGCAAAAAATTTAAATAATAAAAATTACGGTAAAGCCATCTCAATTACATTAGATGATATATTTAAAAATAATAATTTAAATCAAATAGATCTTCTAAAAATTGATATCGAAGGATCATTAGGTAATTTAAATGAAGATTTAATAAAGAATATTGATAAAATAAATAACATGTTTCTAGAGTTTGCATATGAAGATTTAAAAAAATTTGTACCATTAATTAAACTTGCAAATAATAAATTTGACATTTATGAGGTAAAATTTCACGCTGATATATCTCAAATTTCAAGTGATAAAATTATAAATATTTTTTCGACAAATACTGACAAAAATATTTGTTTAGAGCTTTTCTTCAAAAAGAAAAATGCATAATAATATTTTTTTTGGAAAAAAAATCCTAATTTTTAAGAAAAAAAAATATTCAAGTTATTATGATCCGGTTTTAGAAAGCATTATTCGAGAAGGAAAACCAATGTATGTTTTTTACACAAAATACAAGAATTTTAATAATATTGTTGAGGTAAATGAAGAGATTTTAAAAAAAATAAAAAAACATAAAATTGATATTTTTTTATCAGCCTCATATTTTCCATTTAATACTCATTATTTAAAAAACATTCAAAAATTGTGCCATACAATTAGAATAGATGGTGATGATGATAGTTTGATGAAATCCTACTCAATGTATATAAGTAATTTTTTTGATTTAAACATTACCACATCTCCAAGCGCAGCTAAGAAATTTAAAAAATATGGTAATGCTTCATTAGCTTTGCCAATATTTTATAGAAGAAAAAAAAAATTAAAACATCGCTTCAAGCATGACGTTTCATTTGTTGGTATTTTAAGAGGAAAAAATGATCGACTAGATTACATTAATGAAATAAGAAAAAATCAAATTAGTTTAGATGTATTTGGTCCAGATACAAAAAAACTTAAATACAGAGAGGTATTAAATGTATTTCAAAAATCAAAGATAAATTTAAATTTCTCAAAATTAAATAATGACATGCCAATATTAAATAAACATGACAAGAGTCTAAAAAGTAAAAGTGGAATTAAATCAAGACTTTTCGAAATAATGAACTGCGGAGGTTTTGTTCTTACAGAATATACAAAAGATTTAAATTATTTTTTTCCAGAAAAAAAATATCTTGAAACATTTAAAAATAAAAAGGAACTTATTTCAAAAATTAAATTTTTTCTCAAAAATAATAGTAAAAGAAAAATGATTGCAAAAAATGGGAAATTGTTCTTTGATAAAAATTTTTCAGAAAAAAATTATTCCTCCATCTTGATAAATCAAATTACTCAAAAAATGAAATATAAAAAATTTTCTCAAAAAATAGATATAAATGGGAGTTATAAGAAAAATTACAGAGAATTTTTTTCTTATTTCTTAAGCAAAAAAGATTTATTGCTAATATTATCATCGAAGAGAGAGTTTCATTTTCTTATTAGCTATCAAATTTTATTTATAAGACTATTTAATAAATTTAAAAAATTAATATAATGAAGGAAATTATTTTTTTTACAAATAGATTTGGAGATTTAGACCATATAAGAAATTTAATTTTTCATCTTTCAAAAAAAAAAATTAAAATTCATATCTTACAAAATCAACTAAACCACTCTATCTCATTAAGTGACTTTGAGTACAATAAAATATCAAAATATTTAAGATTTTACCCCCGTAACCTTTTTAAAATTTATAATTTTATACATTATTTAAGACTTAAAAATAAATCAAAAATTTTTAATTTCTTAAGCTGGTATTTACTTCAATTTATAAGAAAAGTGTTTTTTTATAATAAAAAAAAATTTTTTTTAAATATATTAAAAAAAAATAGTTCTGTTATTTTTTGCGGTTCTATAGATGAAGATATTATTCAATTAAAAGATTTGTTTAAATTTAAAACCTGTTTTTTATTACATGGTTTGAAAACCCATAAAGGATTTAAAGATAAAAATTTTCAAAAAATTTTAGAAATAAAAAAAACTCAAAAAAACTTAGATAGGTTGATAGCTTGCAACCTGAACCAATGGAAAACAGGTGGCCTTAAAAATAAACCAATTTTTTTAGCAAACCCTAGATACGGAATGCCTAAAAAAATCTTTAAGAATAATCTTAAAAAAAAAAAATATGAGACGCTTGTTATATTAGATAAAATTAAATGGAATTATGGTGAAAAAACATTTTATGCATTTAAGATTAAAGAATTAATAAAAATTTTAGATTTCTTACTAAGTTACTGTAATAAAAAAATTGTTTTTAAATTTCATCCTTCTCTGGATATTAATTATTTCAATAAATTTATTGATTTCAAAAAATTTAATAATTGTGAAGTTTTTATAAATGAGAGAAAAACGGAGGAATTAATATTTTTAAGTAAAAAAATAATTGGTTTTGGGTCTTCATCTTTAATGGACGCAATTTTTTTAAATAAAAAATTTTTATTTCCTGTTCATTGTACAAATTATAATTCATATTTTGTCCAATGTTGCCCAAAGAATATTTCTACAAATTTTAAAGATTTTGTAAAAAAATTTAAAAATTTAGACAAAATTAAAACTAGTAATTTTAAAGATGGACAGTATGATAAAATTCTTGGGTATAACAAAAATAACTTGTTTAAAAATTACGAAAAAACAATAATTTAAACTTTATGTCAAAAATATTTATAGTTGGGGAAATAGGCATTAATCATAATGGAGATGTGGAGATTGCAAAACAATTAATAAAGGGTGCTAAAGATGCTGGCGCAAACGCAGTAAAATTTCAAAAAAGAACTATCGACCTTGTTTACAAAAAAGATGATTTAAAAAAATTAAGAGAAAGTCCTTGGGGAACTACTTTCAGACAGCAAAAAGAAGGTCTTGAATTATCTGAGGGTGATTATGACGAGATTGATAAATTTACAAAAGAATTAGGTATTGAATGGTTTGCGAGTGCTTGGGATGTTGAAAGCCAAATTTTCTTAAGAAAATATAAGTTAAATTTTAATAAAGTCGCCTCGGCAATGTTAAGTAATTTTGATTTAATTGAGGAAATAGCAAGTGAAAGAAGACATACTTTTATTTCAACAGGCATGCACACTTTAGACGAAATAAAAAAAGTAGTTGAAATTTTTAAAAAAAAAAATTGTCCATATGAACTGATGCATACCGTTAGCACTTATCCAATGAAAAATTCTGACGCAAATTTAAAAATGATCCAAACTTTAAAAAATATTTTTAATTGTAATGTGGGTTATAGTGGACATGAAAATGGAAGAGCGGTAAGCGTAGCTGCAGCTGCGTTAGGAATTTCATCTTTAGAAAGACATATAACACTTGATAGAACTATGTACGGAAGTGATCAATCAGCTTCTTTAGAAATAGATGGATTCCGGCTATTAATTAATTATGTTAGAGTAGTTGAAGAAGCTTTAGGTGATGGAGAAAAAAAAATTTTGCAAAAAGAGATTGAAATAAGAAAAAAATTAGCACCGTTAAAATTGTAAAATATTTAAGTTTGTTTTTAAAACCTAACAAAGAAAATTTATCTAAATGAACAAAAAAAAAGCACTAATATTTGGTATTACTGGCCAGGATGGCTCCTATCTTTGTGAGTATTTGTTAAAGAAAAATTATCAAGTTCATGGAGTAATTAGAAGATCTTCATCATTTAATACCTCTCGGATTGATCATGTCTATCAAGATCCGCATGTAAAAAATAGAAACCTTATATTACATTATGGAGATGTAACGGATTCTATGGCAGTTTCATCCATTATAAAAAAAATACTTCCTCACGAAATATACAATTTGGCAGCGCAGTCACATGTCGCTGTATCTTTTCAAGTTCCAGAGTATACTGCCAACGCAGATGCACTAGGAGCCTTAAGAATACTTGAAGCAATAAGATTTCATAAACTAGAAAAAAAAACAAAATTTTATCAAGCAGGAACTTCAGAAATGTTCGGTAAAGTTATGAAATTTCCACAAAATGAGAAGACACCTTTTTACCCACGTAGTCCTTATGGGGTTGCTAAAGTTTATTCTCATTGGATAACAGTAAATTATAGAGAGGCTTATAAAATATTTGCATGCAACGGAATATTATTTAATCATGAAAGCCCAAGAAGAGGCGGAACATTCGTTACAAAAAAAATTGTTAGTGCTTTGTGTAAAATAAAGTTAAATAAGCAAAAAACTTTGTTTTTAGGAAACCTTGAAGCTAAAAGGGATTGGGGACATGCCAAAGATTATGTTGTAGCAATGTGGAAAATTTTACAACAAAAAACACCTGATGATTATGTTTTAGCCACTGGAAAACAAATTTCTGTAAAACAATTTGTTAACTTAGTTTTAAAAGAACTAAAAATTGATTTTGGCTGGAGCGGTAAGGGTATGAATACTTTTTGTTACACAAAAACAAAAAAAAATAAAATTATTAAAATTGATAAAAATTATTATAGACCTTTAGAGGTCGACACACTTCAAGGAGACGCTTCCAAAGCAAAAAAAAAATTGAATTGGAAACCATCATATAACTTAAAATCATTAATTAAAGAAATGGTAAGAGAAGAGCTAAAATCTTTAAAACATAATGAAAATTAAAGATAAAATTTTTGTTGCGGGGCACAAAGGCCTGGTCGGGAGCGCAATTTTAAGGAAATTGAAGTCAAAAGGATATAAAAATATAATAACAGCAGGTAAAAGAGAATTAAATTTAGTAGATCAAAAAAAAGTTTTTAATTTTTTAAAAAAACATAGACCAAAATTTATTTTTTTAGCAGCAGCAAAAGTGGGAGGCATATATTCAAACAATATATATAAAGCTGATTATATTTATGAAAATTTAATGATACAAACAAATGTAATTAATGGTGCATTTAAGACAAATGTAAAAAATCTAATATTTTTATCCTCAAGTTGCGTTTACCCAAAGTTTACAAAACAGCCAATTAAAGAGAAATATATACTAGATGGAAAACTTGAGGAGACAAATGATGCTTTTGCTGTTGCAAAATTAGCAGGCATAAAAATGTGTGAAAGCTACAATAAACAACATAAAACTAATTATAAATGTTTAATGTCATCGAACGTATTTGGTCCAAATGATAATTATGATAGCCTAAACTCACATTTCTTCGGCTCATTAATAAAAAAAATTTATGATTTAGAAAAAAATAACAAAAAAAAAATCTTTATTTGGGGCGATGGAACACCCAAACGAGAAATTTTATACGCAGACGATCTTGCCGATGCGTGTATATTTTTTATGAAAAAAAAGGTAAAGGAAGATTTAATCAATATAGGAACTGGTAAAGATAAAACTATTAAAGACTATGTAAAATTATTTTTAAAAATTCTTTTACCAGAAAAAAAAATTAAGATTATTTATAATAAATCAAAACCAAATGGAACATCGAGAAAATTGATGGATATATCTATAGCAAAAAGATATGGATGGATATCCAAATCATCCTTGAAAGAATCAATTAAAGAAACTTATCGCTCTTATTGCTTAAGTCAGAGATAAAAAGATTGTCAAAAATGAAAAATAAAAACTATGCTTTTATTCCTGCAAGAAAAGGCAGCGAGGGATTTAAGGATAAAAATTTAATTTTCTTTGAAAACACAGCAAAATTTTTAAAAAAAATTAACTTGTTTGATGATGTTTATGTATCTTCAAATGACGATAGAATAAAAAGTTTAACTTATTCATACAATTTTAAATTTCATAAAAGAAAAGCAATTTTTTCTGGGAAAAAAATATCTATTAAACAAACTTTAAAAAATTTTGTTTATGAAAAAAAAATTTCAAAAAATTCTACTATTTGGTTATTTTATATTCCCATCTTATACAAAAATCTATTTGACTTTAAAAAAGCGAAAAAAATTTCTGAAAGAAAAAACTTTAAAAGTTTATGTTCTTTTATAAATGTGGATTATTCGCCCTACAGTTGCTGGTATAAAAAAGGATCAAAAATGCATCAATTTATTAAAAATGATTATTATAGAAGGCAAGATCTACCGAGAACTTACTCTCATCATCATTACCTATGTGCATTTAAGACAAAATATTTAAACTTACTTAACTCAGAACTTATTTTTAAAAATACAATTCCTATTTTTTTAAATAAGGAAACTAGTTCAAAATTGATTGAAATAGACACTTTAAAAGATTTAAAAAAGTTGAATTATAAATATAAAAAGAAATATATTCAAAATTGAAAATTTTATAAAAAAATTTTGATTAATTTAAATATGAAATATATAAATCATGAAGAAAAATATAAGAAACTCAAATAAAATTTACAAAAAAGCCCTAGAGTTAATTCCAAGTGGAGGACAGACTTATAGTAAAGGGGTTACTCAATTCTCAGAAGGAGTTGCTCCTAAATATCTTAAAAAAGGGAAAGGAGCTTATGTAACTGATGTAGATGATAATAGGTATTTAGATTACGTTATGGGATGCCAACCACTTTTGTTAGGTTATGCTGACAAAGATGTGAATAATGCTGTAACAAGTCAACTTAGTAAAGGATCTACTTTTAGTTTACATAATGAACTGGAGGTTGATGTAGCAAAACTTTTAAAAGAGAATATTCCCTCAGCAGAAATGTCAAGATTTGGAAAAAATGGTGCGGATGCTACTACAATTGGTGTACGTATTGCTAGAGCATACACAAAGAGAGATCATATAGCCTTTTGTGGTTATCATGGTTGGCATGATTGGTTTATCTCAACAACTGATCTAAATAGTGGAATTCCCAAATTTAACAACCAATTAGCACACTCATTTGAATATAATAATATATCCAGTCTAGAAAAAGTTTTTAAAAAATATAAAAACAAAATTGCGGTAGTTATTATGGAACCTATTACAGTCATGGAACCAAAATGTTATGGGCCGATAAATTGTAAAAGAAAAGCTTGCAAAAAATTTTGTCAAAACAACTTCTTGTCTGAAGTAAAAAAATTAGCAAAAAAAAACGGAGCCTTACTTATGTTTGATGAAATAGTTACTGGTTTTAGATTTGATATTGGAGGTGCACAGAAAATGTTAGGAGTTACACCTGATCTCTCATCTTTTGCTAAGGGGATTTCTAACGGAATACCTTTATCAGCAATATCAGGAAAAAAGGAGTATATGAAATTATTAGAGAAAACTTTCTTTTCTTTTACTTATGGAGGTGATTGTGTTGGTTTGGCGGCAGCTAAAGTTACTATCCCTAAATTAAAAAAATATAAGGTTCCACAACATTTAAGTTCAGTTGGCAAGATTTTACAGGAGGGGATGAATGAAATTATTTTAAAATATGATTTAAATGAATTCTTAGAATGTATTGGTTATCCTTGTAGATCAGTACTTTCAATAAAAAATACAAATAGATTTAAAGATCTTGAAATAAAAACTTTTTTTCAACAAGAATTCTTTAAAAGAGATATTCTATGGGCAGCATATCATGCTGTTTCTTGGAAGCATAAAAAAAAAGAAATGATAAATACTTTAATCGCTTTTGAACAAATTTGTGAAATTTTTAAAAAAAATTTTTTAAGCAAGAATAAAAAAATTAAAAACTACTTAGAGGGTAAAACTCTTAAGCCAGTTTTTAGAAAAGTTTCAGATTTTAATTCTTATATAAAAAAAAATGATTGATCTCGGTATAATGCAAGGAAGATTGTCGCCACCAAAAGGAAATTTGATACAACACTTTCCTTTAGACGGGTGGGAAAAGGAATTTGAAATAAGTAAAAATCTAGGCCTCAAATCTATTGAGTGGGTTTTTGAAAATAAAAATTATAAACTAAATCCTATTTATGATGAAAAAGAGTTAAAAAAAATTTTAAAACAGATAGATAAGCACGACGTAAAAGTTAATTCACTTGTTGCTGATTTTTTTATGGAAAATAAACTGTTCAATGAGACGAAAGAAAACATAGTAAAAAACACGAAGATTTTAAAGCAATTAATTGAAAATTGTAAGGAAGTCGGAATTAAAACAATCGAACTTCCTTTTGTAGATAGTTCATCTCTAAAAACTTTAAGTAACTTAAATGAAATAAAAGCCAATCTTTTACCTATTTTAGAAATTTGCGAAAAAAAGGGAATTTTCTTGAGTTTGGAAACAGATTTAAAACCGGAAAAATTTAAAGAATTCGTTGAAAGTTTTTTTCCAGCAAAGATTTTTGTTAATTTTGATATGGGTAACAGCGCATCACTAGGCTTCAACCCAGAAACAGAAATAGAGACATTGGGAAAGTACATAATTAATGTTCATATCAAAGATAGACTTTTCAATGGTTCAACAGTTCCATTAGGAACAGGTGCAGTAAAATTTAAAACCGTTTTTAAAAAGTTAAAAGAAATTAATTACAGCGGAGATTTTATTTTACAGACTGCAAGACTAGATTTAGCTAATTCGAAAAAATTTGAAAAATTTGAAACTACAATAAAAAAAAATATGGATTACATAAATCAAATAAGTCATGAATAATTTAAAAAAATTTAGCTTAAAAAATAAAAATATTATAATTACTGGTGGAGCAGGTCTTCTCGGTGAACAACATGTTTATGCAATAGTTGAGTCTGGGGGAACACCTGTTATTTATGATAGCAGTGCTTCAAATTTATCTAGGATTAAAAAAAAACTTAAATCTAAAAATATAAAAAGTTATTTTTTTAAGGGTAGCGTTGCATCAGAGAAGCATTTACTTAGATTTAAAAAATTTTTAAGAAAAAATAGAATTTTACCACACGTTCTTATTAATAATGCAGCACTTAACCCAAAATTAAATAAGATTAATTCATCAAATATTTTAGAAAAATATTCAATAAAGGACTGGAATGCAGAGATAGAAGTTGGCCTAACAGGTGCTTTTTTGACAAGTAAAGTTATTGGAAGTTTGATGGTTAGTGAAAATATAAAAGGAATTATAATAAATATTTCATCTGATTTAGGTTTAGTAGCTCCAGATAATAGAATCTACAACGACGATAAAAAAATAGTCATTGCAAAACCTGTGACATATTCAGTAATTAAACATGGGATAATAGGACTCACTAAATATTTAGCAACCTATTGGGCAAGTAAAAACATAAGGAGCAATTGTTTATGCCCGGGTGGAGTTTATGAAAATCAAAATAAAAAATTTGTTAAAAAAATTTCAAAATTAATACCATTAGGTAGGATGGCAAGATTAGACGAATATAAGGGGGCTATACAATTCTTATGTTCAGATGCTTCCAGCTATATGAATGGTTCAAATTTAATAATAGATGGTGGAAGAACAATTTGGTAAATTTTTCTATTAGGAACAACAGTCATCTCAAGCTATTTAAAGAAACAAATAATAAAACTTTAATTATTTTTTTAGCATTAATAATTTGTTTTTTTGAATTAATAGGGATTAGTTTAATTTTTCCGATTATAAGTTTACTTTTTGGACTAGATACTAATAATGAACTATATAATAAATTTAACAGTTTTCTAGGTGATAAAAATATAAATGAAAATTTCGTAATAGTTTTATTTATATCAGTAGTAATATTAAAAGCGTTTACTTTTCTTTTATTCAAATACATCACGACTATATCTTCTAATAATATACTCTTAAGTATTAGAAAAAAGGTATTAGAAGTATCGTATAGAGAAAATTTTTCATTTGTATCAAGTAACTTAAGTAAATTAATAAATGCATTGAATCAGCAAACACAAAGTATTTCTAGTGCAATTACTAATCAGTACAATATTATTATCAATTTTTTTAAACTAATAAGCTTAACTTTATTTTTTATATTTATTTCACTCAAGTTTTTCATATTGATCGCTCTTACGTCAGTAATAGTCTTGTTGTTGTTTCAAAAATTGATCAAAATGGCAAAAAATTACGGAAAGAATTTAGCACTAATTCAAGAGAATTATTACCTTGAGACAAATCAAATATTTAAAAATTATCAACATATAAAATTTTCGCATAAATTCTATAAATCGATATTTAAAGTTTTAAAATTAATTAAAAATTATAATCTTAACAATTTAAAGTTTGTTTTAATAAATAGAGGAACACAAATATTTTCAGAGCCATTAATTTTAGCTTTGTTAGTCATTAATTTGTTTTTTGCGACAAAGTATTTTGAGATGGATTTATTACTATTAACTGTTTTATTTGCCACTATTATCAAGAGCTATGCAGCTTTTATTAAATTAATTGAAAATATTCAGGGGTATAAAAAAGACTTCGAGTCATTTAAATATCTAGAAGAATTAATTTTTGATTACAAAAAACAAAAATTTAATAAAGGAATTTATTTTAAAAAATTAAATAATTTAATAAAATGCAAAAATTTGAGTTTAAAAATTAATGGTATAAATATTTTAAAAGATAAAAATTTTGAATTTAAAGCAAATTCACTTACTCTTATTAAAGGAAGATCAGGCTCAGGAAAGACTTCGGTTTTAAATTGTATTTCAGGATTATATAACGCTTCAAACAATCAAATTTTTTTCGATAATATAGACATAAATAAAATTAATATTTATTCTTTGAGAAAAAAAATGGGATATGTTTTTCAAGAAAATTTTTTTTTTAAAGGCACTGTAAAAGAAAATCTTGAACTCCCAGAAAAAAAATTGAATGATGAAAATATTCAAAATTATACAAAATTACTAAATTTAGAAAAATTAATTCACAACAATAAAATTATTGACGAAAACTCCTCTAATATTTCAATAGGAGAAAGACAGAGACTGGGGATTTTGAGGGAAATTTTAAAGTCTCCAGAGATTTTACTTTTAGATGAGATAACTAGTTCAGTGGACTCAAATTCAACTAAATTAATTATTAATTTTTTAAATGAAATTAAAAAAAACAAAACTATTGTTGCAGTTTCGCATCAAGCCGATTTCGATAGCATAGCAGATAATGTTTATAATATTTAGACAATGAAGATATTTTTTTTTGACAGCGGAGATCCAAAATTAGGTTCTAATAGAATTTATATTAAAAATTTATCTAATTGGATTAAACCATACACTAAAAAAATTCGTATCTCAAAAAAATTTGAAGCAGGGTATGATTTTTATATATGTTCAAAATATTGTTCTTCAAGTGATTTAGAAAAAATTAAATCTAATGCAAGTAAATCTATAATTGGTCAAATTCATCCTGATGATTCTTCAGATGATGAGAAAAAAAAATTAAAACTAGCTGATTTTTATATTGTGGGATCTATTGAGGAAAAGGCATATCTTCAGAATTATTGTAAAAATATTTTTAGATTTCCGCAAATAGAAAATTATAACTTAAGCTTCAAAAAGCATTTTAAATTAAAAAAAATAATTTTAGGTTATCATGGCAATCTAAATAACCTGAAAGGATCTAACCAGAATTTTGTGAGAGCTATCGAATTACTTTCAAAAAAATATAATCTAGAATTTCATATTATTTACAATAAAAAATTAGGTAATTTTTCTAATGCAAAAATAAATTATAAGATAATCGATTGGAGTCAAAAAAATCTTAAAAACTTTTTAAAAAAAGTAGATATAGGTATTGTTCCAGCCACTAATAATTTATTTTTTGATAAAGACCCAAAAGATAATTTTTTTCTCTCATTATTTAAATATTTTTTTTCAAAATTTGGCAATAAATCGGACTACATTATTCAATTTAAATATAAATCTAATCCCGGCCGGTCACATTTGTTTCATCAAGCTGGAATTCCAGTGGTAGCAGGTTTTTGGCCATCGCATTTTGAAATTTTATCCGATATGAAAAATGGATTTTTAGCACATTCAACTTCTTCGTGGGTTCAATCTATTGAAAAGCTTATAATTTCACATCATTTAAGAGGCCAAATGTCAAAAAATGCATTTAAAGCTTATAGGAAAATTTATAATCCAAAAATTTGGACTGATGATTTAATTAACTTTTTAAAAATTCAAAAAAATGAAAAAAATAAACATATTAATTGACTATCCGGTAGTAGAAGGAAAATATACTGGGCAAACTTTTCCCAATATAATTTTTAAGGAGTTAAAATCAGACAAAAGATTTAATGTTTATCTACCTAAAAAAAAAATTAATAAAAATCTTGATGTTATACTTGTTTTTGCTGGGGGCAACCATTTCTCATTAAAAGATACCTCAGTAAATAATTTGTCAATTTTAGAAATAGTAAATAGAATATTTATTAAATTTGAGCATATATTTCTTTGGTTTGGAAAATATTTAAGTTTATATAAAATTGGTTTTTATCAAAAATTTTTAACAGGAAATAAAAGCTATGAAAAATGGTTATATAAAAATATTAAGCTTAATAAAAATTGTAAAGTTGTCCATAGATTAGATGGAGTTTATAAAATAATTTGTAAAAATTACGGAGTTGATACAACAGTCAAAAATATAAATAGTTTTGCTCATCTTACAATTCACCAATCAAAGTATTCAATGAAAGTCTGGGAAAAAGAGACCCAAACAATTTTTGGTTCCAATGTAAAACTTAAATCAAAAAATAAAATTCTTATACAGAATGGAGTTAATACCTCTATTTTTAGACCAAATGGTCAAAAATTTAAACTACCTGGAAAATGGAAAATATTACATGTATCAGCAAGTAAAATGCCAAATAAAAATTTACACTCATTGTTAGAAACTGCAGAGATTTTAAAAGACAATAAAAAATTTAAATTTTATTTAATTGGAAATCAAATCCATGATCCAATATGCGGAAAGGATATAAAGTATTTTAAAAATTGTAACTACATCGGCAATATAAATAATATAAAAAAATTGGCAAAATACTATAGAAGTTGTGATATTTTGTTTTTCCCAACCATCAACGATTGTTCACCTAATGTAATTCTAGAGGCAATGGCATCAGGTCTCCCAGTTGTAATTGCAAATTCTGGGGGATCTCCAGAACTAATATTTAAAAAAAATTTAAGAGGAGGAGTAGTTTTTGATAAAAAAAATCCCATTTTAGCATTGAAAACCATCGTTGATAATTACAAAAAATTTAAATCAGACAGTATTTCTATTGTAAAACAATTTCATGACTCCAAAATGGTAGCTGAAATATATAAGAGAGAGATACTAAAATTATTAAAAAAATAATGTTACTTGGGATTGAAAATTTCTTGTTTAATAAATTTTCAAAAAAAGGACCTTATATTTTTACAAGTAGATTAATTAGCTCAATAAAAAAACAAGGTCTGTGCAATGTAACTAGCACATTCGATCCTCGATCAGAGTGTAATCTATATTTAATAGAAAAAAAAAACGACTTTTTGTTCAAAAATTTTTTTCTAAGAGTCGATGGATTATATTTAGATAAATTCAACACAAAATTCAAAACTGATAAGTTAAATAAAAAAATTTTTCAATCAATAGAGAAAGCTTGTGGACTTATATTTATAAGCGAATACTGTAAAAGAGTTGTAGAAAAATTTTACAAAAAAATAAGTTTACCAAACGTAGTCATTCATAATGCTGTAGACATAAATGAATTCTTAAATCATGGACACAATTTAAGAGAAAAATTTGGATTTAAAAAAGATGATAGGGTTATAGTAACATCGGCGAGCTGGAGGAGACATAAAAGACTGGATGAAACCATTGAATTATTGAAAATATTAAATAATGAGAATAAGTTATTTAAATATAAGCTCTTGGTTTTGGGTCAAAATGATGAAAAAAAAATTCTGCACGAAGATATAGTTTATACAGGCCATATACCTCACTATAATTTACCATCTTATTATCGGTCAGGAGATATTTATTTGCACTTAGCCTGGATAGAACCATGTGGAAACACTCAAATTGAGGCAATGTCCTGCGGATTACCAGTTATATGTTGTAATAATGGTGGAATTGGTGAAACAGTAAAAAAAGCTGATGGAGGAAAAGTTTTAGAAACCGACGAGAAGTTTAATTTTGAAAAAATTGATTATTACAATCCCCCAAAACCAAAATATAATTTATTAAAATCTGAAATTAAAAATATTTTTGAAAATTTGGAATATTATAAAAAAAAAATAAAAAGAGAAAAATTAGATATAAGTATAACAGCTCAAGAATATATTAAATTTATATCAAATACACTTAAATAAATAAGATGAAATATTTTAATAATAAAACTAAAATTGCAATTATTGGTCTTGGTTATGTAGGTCTACCTTTGGCGATATCTTTTTCAAAAAAATTTATGGTCTTAGGATTTGATATTAATATGAAAAGAATAGAGTCTTTAAAAGCTGGAATAGATTTTAATAAGGAATTTACTAAAAAAGAAATCAGGAAAAATAAAAATTTAAAATTCTCATATTCAAATAAAGACTTAAGAGAACAAAATATTTTTATTATCACAGCACCTACACCTTTAAAAAAAAATAATCTTCCAGATTTAGAACCTTTAAAAAAAGCGACAAAACTTGTTGCAAGAAATATGAAAAAAAATTCGATTGTGATCATAGAGTCTACTGTTTATCCTGGAACAACTGATGAAATTTGTATTCCAATAATAGAAAAATACTCAAAATTAAAATTAAATAAAAATTTTTTTTGTGGCTATTCTCCTGAGAGAATAAATCCAGGAGATAAGAAAAGAACACTAGAGAATATTAAAAAAGTTGTTTCAGGATCAAATGAAAAAACACTTAAAAAAATAAAATATTTGTATGAAACAATTATAAAAGCAGGTGTTTACACTACAGAAACGATAAAAGTTGCTGAAGCAGCAAAGGTAATAGAAAATTCTCAAAGAGATCTAAATATAGCTTTTATTAATGAATTATCATTTATTTTTAGCAAACTTAATATAAACACTAGAGAGGTTTTAAATGCCGCATCAACAAAATGGAATTTTTTAAACTTTGAACCTGGTTTAGTTGGAGGACATTGTTTGAGTGTTGACCCTTATTATTTAACTTATAAATCGTTAAAAGCTGGATATAAACCAAAGGTAATTCTTTCAGGGAGAAAAATTAATAATACAGTTTCAAGATTTATTTGTGAGAAAGTAAATAAAATAATGAAAGAAAAAAAAATCAAGGAAAAAAATTCTAAAATTTTAATCGCAGGATTTTCTTATAAAAATGATTGTTCAGATTTTAGAAATACAAAGGTGCTTGATATATATAAAATTCTTAAAAAAAGAATAAAAAATGTAGATGTATTTGATCCCAATATTTCTTCAAAATATGTTTTTGAAAAACATAACATTAGACTTATAAAAAAACCTAATAAAAATTTCTACGATGGAATTATTGTTTCAGTAAATCATTCTATTTTTAAAAAAAAAGGTATTAATTTTTTTAAAAATCTTGGTAAAAAAAAATCATTTATTTTTGATGTCAAAAATATTTTTCATAAAGAAAAAGAAAAGAGCCTAATTAGTCTTTAATAATTTAAAAATTTAGATTTAATTGAATCTTATAATTTATTTTTAATGAATAAAAAAATATCAGTTATAATGTCGACTTACGGAAAAAGTCAATATTTGGATGAAGCAATCAAAAGTATTTTAACGCAGTCATGCCAAAACTTTGAGTTCATAATAGTAAATGATTTTGCTGATAAATTAACAAAAAAAAAATTATATGATTTTAAAAAAAAGGACCCAAGAATAAAAATTATTAATAATAAAAAAAACTTAGGACTAACCAAATCATTAATTAAAGCAATTAATTCAGCCAAAGGTGAATTTATAGCTAGAATTGACTCAGATGACTTTTCCGAAAAAGATAGACTAAAATTGCAACTTGAATGGTTTGAAAAATCAAAGAAAAGAGTTCTATGTGGAACAAACTTTTTTGTTTTGAATGATAGTGGTGATTTATTAAAAAAAAATGTTTTAAATGATCACAAAAGTATTAAAAAAAATATGATTTATAAAAATTGCTTTGTACACTCATCTACTATGTTCAAATTAAATACTTATAAAAAAATTGGAGGATATAATAAGATTTTTAAATTTTCACAAGATTATGCTTTATGGAGTCGATTTATTCATGAGGGTGAAGTGGGAAATCTTAAAAAAAGACTGACATTTATTCGAAATCACAAAAAATCAGTGAGTCATCTAAAGTCCATCGAGCAAACCATGAGTTCTATATTAATTTCTTGCGATAATTATCATTTTATGAAGAAAAAAAAATTTTTAAAATTTAAAAAAGGACAAATTAATTTTCGATGTGTAGAAAAAATATTAATATTAAAAAATTTTTTAAAATCAATGATTTTTCTTAATAGAAAAAAACTTAAAAATATCTATAAAGTCAGTTTATATAGCCTAAGCTTTGAAAGTTTAATACATTGCTTAAAGCAGCCAAAAATGTTTTTATATAATTTATATTATTTTAAATGAAAAAAAATATTAAAAAATATTTAATTGACGAAATTGAAAGCACGATTTCTTTATTAAATTTAATTAAATCAAAAAAAAATGAATCATTTATAAGATTTTGTAATGAGGGTGTAAAAACTATAAAAAAAAAAGGAAAGATAATTTTTTTTGGCAATGGCGGAAGTGCTGCTGATGCTCAACATTTAGCTACTGAACTTACTTGTAGATTTAAAAAAAATAGGAAACCTCTACCTGGAATATCACTGGTAACAGACTCTTCTGCACTAACTGCAATTGGAAATGATTTTGATTTCAAATATGTTTTTTCTAGACAGTTAGAGGCATTGGGTAGAAAAGGTGATTTAGCATTAGCAATTACTACTTCTGGAAATAGCCAAAATTTGATTGAAGCAGCTAAAATAGCAAAAAAAAAAAAAATTAAAATATTTTGTTTATCTGGAAATAACGGTGGTAAATTAAGAAGATATGTAAATGATGTGATACATGTTCCTTCAAAAGAAACTTCACAAATACAAGTTGCTGAAATACTTATTGGGCAAATGTTTTGTTCTTATTTAGAAAATTTCTTCTACAATAAAAGGACTTAGGATTATAGAATAGTGACATCAAAATCTGTTGATATCATAATTCCAAATTATAATAAAAAAAGATATCTAGAGGAAGCGATACTATCCGTATTAGATCAATCATTTAAAAATTGGACTTTATATATTATTGATGACAATTCCAATGATGGATCACAAGATGTGATTAATAAATTTATTAATCACGAAAAAATAATTTTCAAGAAACTTTCAAAAAATAAAGGACCAAGTTTTTGTAGAAATTTAGGCATGAGAATTTCATCTTCAGAATATATAGCTTTTCTAGACTCTGATGATCTATGGAAAAAAAATAAATTACATGAACAAGTTGATTTCATGAATAAAAATGATTATCAATTTACATTTACTGACTACACTTCGTTCATTGAAAAAGACAATAAAAATTCTTATCTAAAAGCTACTAATTTAATTCAAGAATTTGATTTAAAAAAATTTACACATAATTCATCTATAAATACTTCAACAATGATCGTATCGAGATCAATTTTAAAAAATATTAAATTTAAAAAATTAAAAAAATTAGAAGATTATTTATTTAAGTGCGAAATATTAAAAAAAGGACACAAAGCTTATAAATTAAATTCAAATTCTGCATTTTATAGAATCATGAAGAATTCTCGGTCAAGTGCACGATTTGAGAATATAAGATATTTGTGGAAAATAAATAAAGATTATTTAAAATTAAATTTTTTTCAAAATTTCCATTCTATTTTAATGATTTCATATAATTCTTTAAAAAAGTATGGATTTAAATAGTAAGGGCGTGTAGTTCAGTGGTAGAACGCTACGTTGACATCGTAGAGGTCATAAGTTCAATTCTTATCACGCCCACCATAACGCTCTAAAAAAGCAGTTTTTCTCCTATTTACTTATTATTTTAAAAATAATATAAGTTCTTGCCTGGTAATTATTGCGAAGGGGCCACACCCGATCCCATCCCGAACTCGGAAGTTAAGTCCTTCAGCGCCGATGGTACTTTGTCTTAAGATATGGA